>OGEK01000005.1_pt1 | contig 262226 bp, 197 predicted proteins | sample 1570641 | NCBI WGS metagenome assembly OGEK01 (sample SAMEA2582136, study PRJEB24529) | metagenome | biome: Human gut stool | place: China | collected 2011
TATAATGGTTATCGAACCCCATATGAAGCAAGGACGGCAGCATAAATTGATAAGCGCTATTTTTTAGCCACAAGTGTTACAAAAAAGCTTGACCACAACAGAACATGTTTTGCACAGATTTCTTAATTTGCGTGCTGACGGACGCTTTGTTGGGCGTCCAATCTTTGGCAGTCTATAATATTTCTTCCAGTTACAAACAGTAGAACGGTCAACACAATAGAGCTGAGCAATCTGCTCTATTGTCAGCATGTCTGATAAATGCTGGAGCGTTTCTTTATCAGGTCGTCTTGACGGTCGTCCACCTTATCTTGCTTCAAGCATGCGTCACTCCTTTAAATAATTTTAGGCACAAAAAAGCGGCAGACAGGAAAACGTATAGCTATGCTATACACTTTCCTGTTCACCGCTTTTAACTTCGCAACTGCTTGTTCTCGCAGCTGGTATGACTAGCTGACATGGAGCATATAAAACTTTGTCTTACGAGTTTAGTCTGCACCCTCATAGACTTCATGAACTTATCGTTCAAACCATGCAAGCACTTCGTGAACACCGCTTATATGTTGTTGCAAATAGAATACTACTGTTTTTAGACAGTGTCAAGCAATATCTTGACCTTTTACAATCCTTTCTTAATAAGCAGTTTCTCAGTAAACACGGGAAAAGTGAGCAAAATAATCTTTTGAGTTTTTAGAACTATATGGTATAATTAAAAAGGTAATTTACCAGACTGAATTTGTATATGGAGGAAAATTGATATGAAAAAAACTGCCGTATTATTATATGATTCATTTTGTAATTTTGAAATCAGTCCTGCGCTTGAGATATTGGCACTCGCTGAAAAACCAATTACAATTTTTGGGATTTCAAAACAGGCAATCAGAAGTGAAGATGGATTATCAGTAATTCCCGATGCTACTATTGATAATTTTGATTTGGATGCGTATGACAGCTTGATATTGCCTGGTGCAATGGATATCAGAGAGGCTATTGAAAACAAAAAAATAATAGATTTCATCAAAAAGTTTGACGGAAAAACAATAGGAGCTATTTCAATTGCACCTCTGTTACTTGTCAGAGCCGGATTACTTAATGGAAAACCGTTCATGGCTGGTGTCAATAAAGAAGAGATTTTTGAAGAAGGATTTTCCGAAAGTGATTTAGCAGAAATGGTGGGCTGGGATGACAATATAAACAAGCCCATTAAGGATGGATATATTATAACTTGCAATATAATCACATCAATATCATACAATTTTGTCAAATGGGCATTGGCTTTCGGAAAAATGGTAGGAATTGATATTCCTGCAAAAACGTTTGGTATTCAATAGTTTTCCGTTTATGATAAAACCATGTTGCCACAAAGACGTTTTTCGACTATTTACAATTTTTGAGGCTGGGGACGTTTTGGGGACTTGGGGACGCTTGGGGACGCTACCTTGGCGTGGAGCGTCCCCAGCCTTGCGCGTAGTATTTACAAGGCTTTGCGCCACTTTGGGGACGATGGGGACGCTTTTTTTATAAAACAATGTTCTTAGAGAATAAAAATGTTAATACAAAATGCCGTCAACCCCAGAATCTACAAGGCTTAGAAGTTTTTAGACTATCAAACAGTTTTTAGACAGTCAATAAATATTGATAGTCTAAAAACCCCCGTAGCCTGTTTTGAGTTTTTCGACTATTTACAATCATACAAAAAAGGGGCTTACGCCCCTTTTTCATTCTACATCACCAATCATGCGATTATCTTCGATACAAGCCACATATTCTCATAAAGCATAATGCGAATAGTGGGTTCGTCACATAGTTGATAAGTGGAGTAGACGGGAATCGAACCCGTGTCCGAACCACTATCCCTCGTCCTTCTACAAGCTTAGTTAATCTTTTTGAAACTGCTAAGCAGCTTCCGTTCCCTCCATGCAGCTCCGGTTAACAGGATATGCACTTCAGTAGCTTCATAATACGCCCGCGGGTTCAAAGCTTTGCCCGTGTCGTTTCCTACAGAGTCGACGCCCGATTGCTAACGTGTAGGTGCGCTAGGTCGAACGGCTGCCATCAAGGGCAGCTTTTGTCACAGCTTACGCTGCAACTGCTAAATTATCTTCAGCGTTTAATTTTAATTTTGGCATTTGACGCATGACCGTGCGGCTTGCTTCTCCGACTTCAAATAGCCCGTCGAAACCTTTACTACCCCGGATATATAGCAGACAGAGCATAGCTCTGATCAGCTCTTGACAGACCTTTCCAAAACATTATCCAGGTCCATCACCGATGTATATGATATATTTTAGTAGAGATTCTTAACCTTGAAGTCCTTCTCAGCTTCTCTTCGCTGATCTTTCTTGGCAATAGTATCTCTCTTATCATACAGCTTCTTGCCACGTCCAAGTCCGACCTGAACCTTGACAAGACTGCCCTTTAGATAAACCTGAAGCGGCACAAGGGTATAACCCTTCTGGGTTACCTCACCCAGAATCTTGTTGACCTCATGTCTGTGAAGAAGAAGCTTCTTAACGCGGAGCGGATCCTTGTTAAAAATGTTGCCCTTCTCATAAGGACTGATGTGCATGTTGTAGACAAACACCTCTCCATCCTCGACACGGATGAAAGCTTCCTTGATACTGCACTTCCCCATGCGGACTGACTTGACCTCAGTTCCGTGGAGTGCTATACCTGCCTCCCATGTATCCTCGATAAAGTAATCAAAGTAGGCTTTTTTATTGTTCGCTATTAACTTGTAATTATCTTTATCGCCCATAGTTTTCTTTCCTTTCGTCAACAATCGGAATTATACCACATGAACCAAGCTTTTTGCAATGGATATTTTGAAATTAAACTAACAGTTTATGTTTTCAAATACAATACATTTTAAATACTGAGCATTTTAAACACAAAACACTTTAAATATTATGCATTTTAAATTCAAAATACTTTAAATACTATGCACTTTAAATTCAAAATACTTTAAATATTATGCACTTTAAACACTAAGTATTTTAAATACCAGGCGTTTTATTCCTATAACCCAAATAATAGCATATCACTTCTGCACAACCTCAAAATCAATGGTTCTCATAAGCTTATCCGTTCCCACAACCTCAACAGTCACCTGCTGCCCCAGCTTATATGTCTTATGTGTCACTTCACCGTATAGCTCATAGTGTGTCTCGTCGAATATATAATAGTCATCCTCCAAGGTATTTATGTGAACCATTCCTTCTATGGTATCAGGCAGCTCCACATAGAAGCCGTAGGCGGTTACTCCGGATATCACTCCGTCATACATATTTCCGATACGCGATGACATGTACTCAACCTTCTTGAGCTTATCGGTGTCACGCTCCGCGTCATCGGCTCTGCGCTCCATAAGGCTTGAATTCTTTGCAACCTCAGGCAGAATACGCTCATAATGCTCTATGCGTCTTTCAGTCAGTCCACCGTGAAGATTCTCCTTTATTATTCTGTGAATCTGGAGATCCGGATATCTTCTTATCGGCGATGTGAAGTGGCAGTAATACTTGGCGGATAGTCCGAAATGTCCGGTGCACTCCGTCGAATACTGCGCTCTCTTCATGCTTCTGAGCGTGAGCCTTGATATGAGCGGCTCCTCAGGCGAATCCTGTATGGACGCAAGAAGCTTCTGCAGCTCCTTAGGGTGGACATAATCCTGACCCATGCGGATTGAATAGCCGAAGTTATTTATGAATGTCGCAAGGCTTCTGATTTTCTCCGGGTCCGGGTCATCATGCGTCCTGTACACGAACGGAATCTCCTGCCAGAAGAAATCCTCAGCCACGGTCTCATTTGCCGCGAGCATGAAGTCCTCTATGATTCTTGTGGCGACATTGCGCTCATAAGGCTTGATATCTATAGGTTTTCCATTTTTATCAAGAATAATCCTGCTCTCAGGAAAATCGAAGTCTATTGAGCCTCTGTTCTCTCTTCTGCTCCTTAGAAGCTCAGACAGCTCCTTCATAAGGAAAAACATATCGACAAGGTCGGAATACCTTTCCTTCTCCTCTACGTCGTCATCGACAAGTATCTTCTTCACGGATGTGTACGACATGCGGCGGTCAACATTTATAACCGACTCACATATTCTGTGTCCGACTATATTTCCCTTAAAATCAATATCCATCACACAGCTTAACGCCAGCCTGTCAACTCCTTCGTTGAGTGAACATATTCCGTTAGACAGCTTGTGCGGAAGCATCGGAATCACCCTGTCGACAAGGTACACGCTGGTTCCCCTGCCTTTTGCCTCCTTGTCAAGCGGTGAATTCTCCGTCACATAGTTGCTGACATCCGCGATATGCACGCCAAGAGTATAGCCATCCTTATTTTTTGAAATGCTTATGGCATCATCAAGATCCTTCGCGTCCTCACCGTCGATTGTGACCGTCTGTAAATTACGGAAATCAACCCTGCCAGCGCTTGCCTTGGAATCCACGCTGTCCGGAATTGCCGAAAGACTGTCCATGACCTCCTTTGGAAACTCCACCGGTATATCATATGCCGCGATAATGGACATTATGTCCGTTCCCGGATCGTTGACATGTCCGAGAATCTCAATCACCTTTCCCTCAGGCTTATGTGTGTCATCACCATAATTGGTCATCTTCACAACCACCTTGTGTCCATTGACAGCACCCATATCACACCCGGCAGGTATATATATATCCTTTAGGAAATGCTGGTCATCAGGTCTTACAAAGCCGTAGCTCTTCGCCTTCTGGTAGTAACCCACAAGATGGTCCGCCCCGTGCTCTAACACCTTGACGATTCTTCCCTCGCGCCTTCTTCCCTGTGATTTCTCACAGGTTACGACTATCTGAACCCTGTCATGGTGAAGCGCACCTGCCGTGTACTTTGCCGGTATAAACACATCATCAGGCTCCCCTTCTATGGTCACAAAGCCGAAGCCGTTGGGATGGCTCTCGAACACACCTGTTATCTGCGACGTGTCAGGCTTCATGTACTTGCCCTTCTTCGTGATGGCCAGCTTTCCCTCGGACACGAGGCTGTCAAGCACACGCTCGAGTTCATGCCTGTCCTCCCTCGCAACATTTAAGAAAATCGCAAGCTCCTTTATCTTCATCGGAACATACAGTTCATCATGAACCAGCTCCACTATCATCTTTTTTCTCTGCTCAAATAATTCGTCCATATTCCCCTCCGTTCTATACAATAAACATTTAATTATATCAGATGTTTCACTAAACAATCGTGTATCTGATAAGCCGCACAACATACCTCAGTAAAGCGGACATTCGCAATCCGCTTCCGCTGCTTGCTCATGAAAGCAGTTCGCATCCCCCTTACCCACCGCTTAGTGCTCTACACACTTGAAACGGGGGATTGCTTATTTCTGCGTTCACAAAATGACATATTTACGCAAAAACACCCTCGCAGTGTTATCTGCAAGGGTGTCAGTAGTTAAAATACATTAAGTACTAATGCAATTACAAGGAAAGCTATTGCAGCGATGGTAGTAAACTTCTCAAGCTTACCCTCCACTGAACGTCCCTTGTTCCTGCCCCAGTAAGTCTCAGCAGCGCCGCTTATCGCACCAAGTCCTGCGCTCTTACCCTCCTGAAGTAACACTATTGCTGATAAAGCTATACAATCAATCACAAAAATCACTGTTAATATTATCTTCAAAACTGCCATAATCCACACCTCCTAAGCAAATATACCAATAAGTGCTGCTTTTATTAAAACCATCACGGATTACTTTTGCGCAAAAAGAGCACCAACTTTGTCTATCTTAACATAGTCGGTGCTCTTTTTCAAGTATTATTTTTATAACTTGTCTTTTAAGCCTGTAAAATTATCCAAGCTGACCTGTTATCCCTTATTTTACTATGAGGGACTTTCCTGTCATCTCAGCAGGCTGAGGAAGTCCCATAATCTCAAGAAGTGTAGGAGCGATATCTGCAAGGCAGCCGCCCTCTCTGAGCTTATAGGATGGGTCAGCGTTCACAAGGATAAACGGAACAGGGTTCGTTGTGTGTGCTGTATGAGGCTTACCTGTCTCATAGTCAATCATCTTCTCTGCATTTCCGTGGTCTGCACAGATAAAGAGAACACCGTCGACGTCCTTGACTGCCTGAACTGCATCGCCAACAAGCTGGTCTACTCTCTCAACAGCCTTGATTGCTGCCGGAATAACACCTGTGTGTCCTACCATGTCAGGGTTAGCGAAGTTGATGATAATAACATCGTACTTGTCGGACTTGATAGCCTCGACGAGATCCATGCCAACCTCAGGAGCACTCATCTCCGGCTTGAGGTCATAGGTAGCTACATCCTTAGGGCTGTTTACAAGAAGTCTTGCCTCGTCGACATTAGGCTCCTCAACACCGCCGTTAAAGAAGAATGTGACATGTGCATACTTCTCTGTCTCAGCAAGTCGAAGCTGCTTAAGTCCCTTGCTTGCGATATACTCACCGAATGTATTCTTGATGCTGCCGTTCTCAAATGCGATAAGCTTGTTAGGGATTGTCTCATCATAATCCTTGAAGCATACAAATGTAAGAGGAATGAACTTTCTGTCAAAGCCTGTAAACTTGTCATCGCAGAATGCTCTTGTCATTTCCCTTGCACGGTCAGGACGGAAGTTGAAGAAGATAACTGAATCGTTCTCCTTTACAACCGATAATGGGTTACCTGCCTCATCTGTGATTACTGTAGGAATTACGAACTCATCTGTAACGCCCTCAGCATAGGAATCCTCCATAGCCTTGACAGCACTTGCAGCCTTAACGCCCTCTCCGAGTACGAGTGAATCATAAGCTTTCTTAACTCTGTCCCAGTTGTTATCTCTGTCCATTGCATAGTAACGGCCTGAAAGTGAAGCAACCTTGCCGACACCAATCTCTGCCATCTTCTCCTCAAGCTTGGCAACATAGTCCCTGCCTGATGCCGGAGGGGTATCACGTCCGTCTAAGAAAGCGTGAACATACACCTTCTCAACTCCGCACTTCTTGGCAAGCTCGAGAAGTCCATATACATGTGAAATATGGCTATGAACACCACCGTCTGATAAAAGTCCCCACAGGTGAAGGTCTGAATTGTTCTTCTTGCAGTTCTCCATAGCAGCAAGGAGAGCCTTGTTCTCGAAGAAATCGCCATCCTCGATTGCCTTTGTTATTCTTGTAAGATCCTGATATATGATACGTCCGGCACCGATGTTCATATGACCAACCTCGGAATTACCCATCTGTCCATCCGGAAGTCCTACCGCAAGTCCTGAAGCATTTCCCTTTACAAAAGGACACTCCTTCATAAGCTTGTCCATAACAGGTGTGTTGGCAAGTGCAATAGCATTTCCCTCTGTACGGTCACTAAGTCCGTAGCCATCAAGTACCATAAGTACAACCGGTTTCTTTCTCATTGTAATATTCTCCTTTAGATTTATATTTTTCCAAACAGTGCATATGCAAATGTACTACCCGCACCATCTGTTCCTTTTCCGTGTGAAATTGTACCATACTGACAAAATTATGTCAATTTCCGCCTTAATATTCTCTTTCTCACAGCCCTTAGCATCTTTCCAAAAAAAGTGATTATAATTCCGCACACCAGGAAGCCTGTGCCTGCGAACAGTGCACGCATAACCTGCAGGCTCATAAACGATATATAAAAATCATACCCCAGACCAAATATTCCGTTAAGTACTACCGGAAGCACATACATCGCCCCCGCAGCGGCAAGATTGACAATTCCAATAAGGCTCATGCATCTTCCGATATATCTGAAGCCTCCGCAGTATCTTATGTTCATAAATAAAATGATAAACCACAAAAGTACTGCCACAGCCGCCATCGAAAGCATTGCAGGATATGTAATAAGCGAGCTTGCCACATTCATGATGACAGGAAACTCTTTTCTGAATTTTGACAATGTGAAGCTTCCAAAGTGTATATCCTGCACAAGTCTGTTATATACCCCTGTAAGCACCTCAGCCCTGATATCGTCCTGTGTTTTTCCCTTTACTTTGGCATTATCAATGCCAAGTTTAACACTCACCTCAGCCCAGTTGTCACCTAGCAGACTCATAACCTCATCAACATTTATGCTGCCCTCGCCTGTGCCATACATAAAGTCTGATATATATCCATTCAACCTGTCAGTCACAAAATTCTTGACAAAAGCACTGTCAAGAAACTTCTTTACGTCCTTCTGCTGTACACTCACAACACCTGAGGAATTGAACACATCCGTCATATATTCGTCGAGTGTTACATCCTGCCCCTGTTGTCCGAACCAGAATCCAATGCCGGTATCGCCCAATGTCATATTTTTTACAGACTGACTTACCGACTGAGTTGTCAATGACTCACGCACAAGGAACAGGGTGCTTGCTGTTATTCCAAAAACAAGCGAAAGTGTAAAAAATACAAGTGACACGATATTTTTCGCAAGCGAAGCATGGGTTCTGACCTTCTTTTTCTTTTCAGTCTGTGTAATGACTTCACCATCAGTTATTTCAGGCACGGCTTCCTGTTCATTTTCCTTTATCGCTTCCTGAACAGATTCATCCATAAGTTCAGGCTGATTATCAGTCTCTGCATTTTCTCCTGCCGGAATAATCTTTTCCTGTTCTGTCATGTTTAAAAGATTTAAATTCTCATTTGCAGCATCCATTCGCAATCACCCCTTGCTATTTTATCACCAGTTCAACAGGACAGTGATCCGAGCCCATCACGCTGTGATGAATGTCCGCACTCACCAGCCTGTCCTTCAGCTCCTCAGATACAAGAAAATAATCGATGCGCCACCCTGCGTTGTTTTCTCTTGCATGGAACATATATGACCACCATGAGTATCTGTCGGTTACATCCGGGTAAAAATATCTGAATGTATCTATAAAACCGCTGTCAAGAAGCTCTGTCATCTTTCCCCTCTCCTCATCGGTAAAGCCCGCATTCTTGCGGTTGCTCTTAGGGTTCTTAAGGTCAATCTCCTTGTGCGCCACATTCATGTCACCGCACACGATGACAGGCTTGTTTTCGCGAAGCTTATTAAGATAAACCCTGAAATCATCCTCCCACTTCATTCTGTAATCAAGCCGCTCAAGACCTCTCTGTGAATTCGGCGTGTAGACCGTGACAAGATAATAATCCGCATATTCGAGTGCGATTATTCTTCCTTCGTTGTCATGCTCCTCGATGCCCATATCGTAGGAAACGCTCAGCGGCTCCTCCTTTGAGAATATCGCTGTTCCCGAATAACCTTTCTTTTTGGCATAGTTCCAGTATGCATGATAGCCCGGCTTGTCCCATGCAAGCTGTCCCTCCGAAAGCTTAATCTCCTGAAGGCATACCGCATCGGCATCAACCTTATCAAAAAAATCCATAAAGCCTTTGTCAAGGCAGGCTCTAAGACCGTTTACATTCCATGAAATATATTTTTTTGACATTGCAATCTCCTCTTCATTATAATATACGAATAATTTCAAAGCTCAAATCCAACAACAAAAACGCACTATGTCCGGCTGTCATACATTAAGCTCCGCAATAACCTTATAAAAATACATAAGACCTGCACTATGTATGATATCATTATATACCATAGTGCAGGTCTTTATAAAGTTATTTTTTTATTAAACTTCACCGTTCAGGAACTCTATCGCATAACTGCTCATAAGGTTTACCATAACGGAGAGTGCTCCATCATCCACATCAAAATGCGAATTGTGATGTGCCACACCTGTCTCAGGCACCTCAGGATTTCTCGAACCAACGAATGCATAGCAGCCCGGAACCTTTAGGATATATTCGGCAAAATCATCCCCGCCAAGTGACGGTGTCCTGCTCTCAACTACGCTGTCCTTGCCGAATACAGATGTGAGAACCTTTCTCACCTCAAGCGTGGATTCCTCGTCATTTATGAGCGGTGATGTGAAATCCTTCCACTCTATAGACACAGTTCCACCGTACATCGCAGCTATAGACGAAGCAACAAGCTCTATTCTCTCCTTGGTCGCCTTTCTAAGCTCCGGTGAGAATACACGGATTGTTCCCTCCATCGCAGCCTCCTCAGCCACAACATTATAAGCGGTTCCGGCATCAAGCTTGCCTATACCTATGAGAATGCTCTCAAGAGGATTGGTTCTTCTTGTTATGAGTGCCTGTATCGCAACAACTATCTGGCTTGCAATATAGAGTGCATCAACACCAAGGTGCGGTGTCGATACATGTGCAGACTTGCCGTGAACGGATATCCTGAACCAGTCAACGCTTGCATTGTTAGGTCCTATTGAGGCTACAACCTTTCCTACATCATAAGCTGAGCTTACATGTATTCCGAAGGTTCTGTCCGCTCCGTCAAGATAACCGCCATCCACAAAGAGTCTTGCACCATAGCCAATCTCCTCGCCCTGCTGGAAGGTAAGACGTACCGTACCACCGAACTTATCCTTATTGGCAGCTAATATTCTTGCCGCACCCACCAGTGCAGCGGCATGAGCGTCATGTCCGCAGGCATGCATTTTCCCCGGTATAGTACTCTTGTAAGGACATTCATGTGCCTCCTCGACATCAAGTGCATCTATGTCAGCCCTCAGCACAATCGTCTTATCCCCTGCAAGATTTCCTTTAATTTCTGCATATACGCCCGTCTCTCCGACACGCTTATGCTCAATTCCAAGCTTGTCAAGCTCCTCCTCTATGCGCTTTGCGGTGCCGAACTCCTCCTTTGCCGTCTCAGGGTTCATGTGGAAATATCTTCTCAAATCCACAACATACTGATGGTCTGCCATAACATCATTGCATATAACTTTTTCAAGCTCATTCATACTTCTCTCTCCTCTGCTTTAACTTTCCTATTAAATTTCCTATCAGCCCGCACAATGAGCCTTTCGGATTTTAGCTGTAAACCTAAAACAGCCAGTGCAGTGAACATTCGCCCACCGCACCGACTTATTTTCAAAGCTTTGATTTTAAAACTTATTTTTCCTTAAGACCTGCAAGCTCCTTCAGGGCGTCAAGGGAGTTAACCTTATTGGAATACAATGACAGCGGTGCCATAAGTGTATCACCTATAACCGTGAGATTGTAGCCGTTCGCTGCCATATCACTGTTAAGATATGCCTTATGCTGGAAGGAATTGAGGTCTATATCTCCGTTGTTGAGCGCCTCATTAGGAAGGTTGTATGCATCGAATGTCACAAGCTCAATGTAGATACCTGCATTCTCATCGTCAAGCACCTTCTGTACTGCAAGCCAGTGGTCATTGGATGAACCGCACACACCAACCTTGACAACTGTCTTTCCATCCTTTGAGGACTTGTAATTTAAAATATCATTTACATAATTATCATCAACTGTATAGTCCGCATTGTAATCAAATGCTGGGAAATATGCTTCCTTGTATGCCTCTAAGAGGAACTCTGCAACTGTCTGTGTGTGGAATGCATCGACAATAGTCTTATATACTTCATTATCTGCATCCTCTGTTCTTGCAGCGATAATGTTGACATAAGGGTTTTCGCCGTTCTCGTCCTGCTTCTCAATTATGAGCGCATCCTTGGAAGGAACAAGTCCGTAAGGAATCGCATAAGTACCGTTGATTGTGCTTGCACTGTAATCCCCGAGTGTAGATGTAAGCGTATTGGCTGTTGTAGGAACAATCTCGATATTGTAGATGTACTTAGTAACATCCTTAAGCTCCGGTGTGTAACCTGCCGCAGGGTCTACCTCGATAAGTCCTGCTGTCTCAAGAAGCTTGATAGCTCTCGACTGGTTCGTTCCGTCATCAGGAACACCAATCTTTACAGGCCCCGATGACTTCTTTCCGCATGCACTGAGTGCAAGTGTGCCCACAAGCAGCAATGCAGTGGCTGCCTTTTTAATAAAATTCTTTTTCATACTTTTCCTCTTTTCCGCACAGCTTAATCTGTGCTGTTTTTTCAGGAGAAAATCCTCCTATTTTTCTCCCTTTGTAATCAATTCTCTATTGGTTGTCTTCTTAGAGAAGAAATTACCTAATGTCTGAAGGACACACACGAATGCAAGGAGCAAAACAACGCACACGTTTACAATGTCCTGATGATTGAGGTTCTGACCGTAATTGATTGCAAAGCTTCCTATTCCACCCGCACCCACGGCACCCGCCATTGTTGTAAGACCGATAAGGCTTATCGCCGTTATCGTGGTCACCCTGATAAGCTCAGGAACCGCCTCGTGAAGATATATTCTGAATATCAGCCCCATTGTTGTGCTTCCCATGCTTCTTGCCGCCTCAATCTTGCCATAGGATACATTGGCAAGTGCAGTCTCAACCTGTCTTGTAAAAAACGGAACCGCACCGAATATAAGCGGAACCACAGCACCCTTTACACCTATCGCCGTTCCCACAAGTGCTCTTGTAAACGGTATAAGGAATATCAGCAGGATGATAAAAGGTATCGACCTGAACACATTCGTAAATATATCAACAATATAGTAGATAACAAGATTCTGTCTTATCCCATCGCGCTTTGTAACCGTGAGTATCACGCCAAATATAAGTCCGAATATGAAAGTGAACACACCCGCTATCGCGAACATCTGCAGGGTCTGCCCGCAGCTCGTCGTGAACCTGTCCCAGTACGCCACGACATTAGGCATTATTTTTTCAAAAAAAACGCTCATGCTAATACCTCCGTTCCGACCTTAATCTTCTCAAGGTACTTAAAGGCATCGTCCATCGCCGCATCGCTTCCCTTAAAAATTACGATTATTCCTCCAAGCGGTCGGTCACCTATCATCTCGACATTGGCAAGGACAATATTCACCTTGATGTCAAACCTCTTGGAAATATCCGAAATAACAGCCTCTCCCGTGCAGTCATTCTCGAATATGAGCTTCACCAGCTTATCATTCCCGAAGAGCTGCACAAGCGGTATATTCTCAGCGATCATCCTGTTAATCTTGGAGAGATTTGAAACCGTGTTGATAAATTTCTTCGTGACAGGCTGCTTTGGATGTGCAAATATATCATAGACATCTCCCTGCTCCACAACCGCACCGTTCTCCATTACCGCGACCTTGCTACATATCGTCTTGATGACCGTCATCTCATGTGTTATGAGGACGATTGTAAGTCCAAGCTGCTTATTAAGCTTCTTCAAAAGGTTTAAAATAGACTCCGTTGCCTCCGGATCAAGTGCACTTGTTGCCTCATCGGACAAAAGCACACCGGGATTGTTAGCAAGAGCACGCGCGATGGCAACTCTCTGCTTCTGTCCTCCGGATAGCTGTGATGGATACACATTCTCCTTATCCTTTAAGTCGACAAGCTCCAAAAGCTCATGCACTCTCTCCCTTATCTGTGTTTTGCTCTTCCCTGAATACTTGAGCGGATATGCTATATTGTCAAATACCGTGCTTCTGTCAAGAAGGTTAAAATGCTGGAATATCATTCCAATCCCCTTCCTTGCACGGTTTAACTCTTTGTCGCTAACCTTCCTTAAGACCTCGCCCTTAGGCGTGCTCTCCATTCTTGTGAGCTGAACTCCGTTTACATTTATCTCTCCGGAATCAGGAACCTCAAGAAGATTGACACAGCGAACAAGCGTTGACTTGCCCGCACCTGAATAACCTATAATTCCGTATATTTCACCATCATCAATCGTGAGTGAGACGTTCTTCGCCGCCTCGACATCACCGGATTTCAGATGATAGGTTTTGTTAAGATTCTTAATTTCTATCATAAAATCATCGCTTTCCAGTTCTTTTATTTATATTTGCTCCATTTGTCTAACGTATAGTAAAGCGGGCATTCGCAATCCTATTTCTTACCTTTCTGATTGTGCAAGCCTTTTGCAGTCAATTCCCACTCCTTTAATATGATTATCTTCTGACTGTAAAAGCGATTATACATTGTATGCTCCAAATTATCAAATAGATTTTACCTAGAGTTTGTTATAGTTTTTGCCTATAGTGGGACAGGGGTCTGACACCACTGTCCCACTAGTATCCGCTGGTCATAAGCTTCCACTGTCCGCTCTCCGAACGTGCAAGCCACCACTGCCAGTCTGTGTATTCCTCGTCCGGGTTCCATGCACCGGCATTGTACTTAGGAGTATGAAAGCTGCCTGTAAACATAATGCACTGCGTAAAATCTTCCCGTTTTCCGGCGTCATCGGCTTCTTCCAGCTCGTTCATCCATGCAATATTGGAATCATTGCAGAATTCATCCGAAGAGTATGCGATACTGTGCAGCTCACAGCCCTCCCACGTACTAAACTCACCTATAATTACTTCAATAGCTTCGTCCATATCCTGCCTGCTGTAGATGTACGATTCCCCATAGTCAATCTCTATATCCCTCAATCTGTCCTTCTCCCCAGCCTTAACCCCCGATGGACTTGTCAAAAATACTAATGCGGCCGCAATGCACACAGCACCCGACAATATTCCAACCCAGAATCCGGGCTTTCTGTAATTTAAAACACGCCTCACTCTCCCCTTCACGGCATTTTCGCCAAATGCCAGAGGGCACACCGTTATCCTAATCCTGTGAACTGCGCAAGCCAGCAGTGCTTCTGAATAGCCTATCCTGCCATCTTTATCCATATTCTGAATCACCCTCTCATCACATGCCGCTTCGATATCCCTGCAAAATAGAACATAGGCAGCCCACATAACAGGATTGAACCAGTACACAGCAAGAAGAATATATCCAAACGGTTTCCACAGATTGTCCCGCCTTTTTAGGTGTGCCCTCTCATGCGCAATCACATTCTGGCGCACATCTTCACTCATCCCGGACGGAAGATACACACGCGGGGAAACAATCCCCAGAATAAACGGGTTCTTTATCTCATCGCATATATACACGTTATCCTTTCCCGGAATGGAGGCTGCAACCTGTCTTTTCAAATACAGATAGCTGATGGCGGAATACAGCAGCATAACAGCGGCACCCGATATCCAGATATGCACAATTGCCGGAAGATACACAGACGATGTGTGCAGTCCTACAGTTATACTGTCCGGTGAGGCATTATCGTCCACAATCGCCGGAACCGCAAAGCTCAGCTTCGGTTTTTCGGTTTTCTCATTGTACCGGAAGTATTCCACCTTACCGTCCGCACCGTTATTGCCGCCTAATAAATTAAATACCGACATCGGGCTTGGTATATTCACCGGACATACCAAGCTTATAGCCACCAACGCCCACAGAACACATATATATTTTTTAGGTACATTCCTTAAAAAAATTCTCAGAAAAACAACCACAATTACAAGGATTCCCGCCGAAAGGCTCATATTCAGCATTTTTGTAAAGATTTCATACATATCCTCAGCCCTCCCTGTATTTATCAATCATTTTCTGAATCTCATCTATATCCCCACTGCTTAGCTTCTTATGCGACATGAATGCCGCAATAAACGCGGGCAGTGAACCAGCATAGGTCTCCTGAACGAACTTCTCGCTCTTAGAGGCATTGAACTCCTCCTTTGAAATCAAGGACGTGACAATCCCATCATCATTTTTAAACAGACCCTTCTCGCACAGCTTCCTGAGCACCGTGTATGTAGTCGGCTTCTTCCAGTTAAACCGGTTCTCACATAACTTTACCAGCTCTCCCGAACCGACCGGCTCATTTGCCCAGATAATGTCCGCGAACGCAGCCTGCACCTCTCCTAATTCTATCTCCTTCATAGAATACCTCCTCTCTTGGTTTATTCTTAATAAACCTTATGTCGTAAGTTTACTCTAGATAAACCAGTTTGTCAAGAAAAATAGGACAGCAGGCTGTCCTATCTTCTTTTATCTTTTCAGCTTTCTAAAATAAAATACTTACTTCCTCTCACGATATAAAAAATAAGCAATTACAAAACTTAAATATACTGCTAAACAATTACTTGTACAATTATCTATATAGAACATTTCCATATGAAACAATGCAATCATTCAGCGGCGGGCTTAACCTCCAGATAATAATGCGGCTCCTCAATGTCAAGTTCCACCTCATTAACTCCGTTTTCGATATCGAACCCGAAATTCTGCCGTACAATCTCAATCTGCCCTCTGTCCTCTAAGCTCGCTGTCTGCTCCGTAAATATCAGATTGCTTCCAAGCCCTGTCACCATATCATATCCGTTAGTGGGACAGGGGTCTGACACCACTGTCCCATTTCAGACCAACGGCATATAATTTACTACAGCAAGGATACGATAAACACAGGCATTATCAGTCCTGCTGCCCCCACAGCAAGACTTGTCACCCTATCCTTTGTCAGATAGCTTATGCCTGCTACAAGTATTCCCACTACTGCGGCATACAGACATCTCCACCCGTACAGCAGGCACAGATATCCACGTATACTTATATCTAAACTAAACTCCCTCAAAAACTCTATGCTCTGCACGGGATAATTCATAGCATGATAGGGAAATGCCTTTCCTATCTGGATAAACTGTATCATATGTATCCCCAATGCAGTAAGCGCCGAAAACAGCACAACTATTATAAGCTTGTTCACAACAGTATTTCTCCCCTTATACAGCGTGTGAAGTGTCGGCTCCATATGTGATTTATTCTCGTAAGCCATACATCCTGAAAATGCAGTAATAACAGCAATAAGAATGTACATCCTGTTTCTCTGGTATGTTCTGTAGTCATTCTTAAGCAGCAGATAATATGTATATGGCTCAAGCAGCCATAGCTGTTTTCCGGTCCTTTTCATATATTCCATTTCACTCTCAGCCTGTGAAATCACTTTGCTGATTCCCGCAAGCTTTTTCTCAAGTTCATCCATTTCGGATTTATAATTTGAAAGATAAACGGAAATTATCTGCATCTGCTGTGGGTCATCAAAATATTGGACAATTGAATCGGAAAGTCTGTCACATTCCTTTGTAAGCCATGCCATGCGGCGCTCCAGCTTTGACTGCTCCTTGTACATATCCTGCATTTTTTCATCATCCAACGGACCGGAAAACTGCTCATACCACATCATCTCATAAGGATTTCTAAGGTCGGCATAACGATATTCCATGGCGGATGAATATGCAAGATAACCTGCCAGAACAAGAATTATCAGTCCCTTCTGATAGAACAGTATCTTTCGCAGCTCCCATACAACGCCGGGTGGACAGGTTCTGTGTCTGCTGGACCAGGCGAAAAGTCTGTCAATCCACATAAGTAACCTGCCCTTGGTGCTTTTCCTTGTCCTGCGACAGACGAACAGACTCCCCGTTGCAAGAAAAATCATAAATACCATGCACATTCCAAGCTGCATGAGGTTAAGCTCCACCGGATATCCAAAAAAATTTAGATTAAGGTAATTTATAAAGCCCTCTCTTCCAAACAAAACCGCACATATATTCAGATATTTAAGCCATGAAAAAGCGGATGTAGGAATAATTGTAAGATATAATATGTACTCTGATGCCATAATCACAATAAATAAAGCCATTGCCGCAGTTAAAGGAAGCAATACGGACAATGCCAGAAATAACATTCCTGCAAGCGCAGCCGCCAAAGCCTTAAATAAAATATCTCCTACCAAAAACTGCCCTATGTTTATTTCGTACATACATTTCATAAAATCAGGAACAGACTGTATTGACCTGTTTAACTCTGCTCCGGGATAAATAACCGAAACCACAGCCATATTGCTTCCATACAGCACAAAAGCCTCCGCAAGCATGCATATACATAATATTGCAATTCTGTTAAGCAAAAGCACATTTCTTCCGTAAGCGGTGGTTCTTACAAGAAGATCAAGTCCTTTTTTCTGCTCATGGGTAAATTGAATCACAAGATAGATTGCAAATCCAAGCATCAAAAAATGCGTAAGTTTAAATCTTGAATATATTGTGATGCCACGATTTTCACCCTCGGCAATCTGAATGTCCGTCAGTTTTCCATAATCCTTGGAGGTCTTTTGTATATTTCTTAATGCGAAACTATCTACCTTTCCATAAAGCGACAAGCCTTGAAGCAATGTGACATTCTGCTGTGTCTGTTCAAGGTATCCGGGGTAGCTGTCAATATACTGCCGCAAATCCCCACCCATCAGTGTTATATCCTTACTGTCATTACATTGATATATACAGAAGGTGATATTTAAGAAAAGTGCCAAAAAGAACAAGAGCAATGTTCTTCTATTTAAAACAACGCGTAAAAGCTCATGCACAGAATACACCCCCTATTTATTTTTCTGTCTCTGTTTTAAAGCATAGTAAAGGTATACATCCTCAAGACCAAGTCCGGATGTTTTTCCACAGGCTTCACGTACAAGCAGCTCTGTTTCTCCTCCCCCGGCAGCTTCAGCCTCAAGCTCCTTTATAAGCACAGCAGGACTGTCAAACCTGCACAGCCTTCCATTCATTAACAAAAGCACCTTTCCGGCAATGCTCTCTATATCTCCAACTATATGCGTGGCAAGAATGACTGTGCGTTCCTTTCCAAGAGACGCGATATAATTCCGCAGCCTGAAACGCTCCTCCGGGTCTAATCCAACTGTCGGTTCATCAAGGAAAAGAATCTCCGGCTCATCAAGCATAGCAGCCGCAATCAAAGTACGCTGCTTCATTCCGCCAGAAAAAGAACTAATCCGGTGATGTGCGTCCTTTGAAAGATTCACTATTTCCAAAAACTGTTCCGTCTGTTTCCTGCATTCCAGGCCCTTCATGCCCTTAAGCGCCCCTATATAATGTAGAAAATCCCGCGCTGTAAAGTCCTCATACATTCCCCTTACCTGCGGAGTGTAACCGATTTTTCTTCTGTATGCTGCTCCAAGCTTAGAAATATCATTTCCATTATATAGAATGCTTCCACCGGTTCTTTGCAGGTTATCGGTCACAAGATTTAAAAATGTGGATTTACCCGCCCCGTTAGGTCCTAAAAGACCATACACTCCTTTGTCAAATCTCACAGTAAGATGGTCCAGCGCCGTAAATGTGCCGTACTGCTTTGTAAGTTCCACGATTTCCAATGTAGAAAAATTACTATCCATCAGTCTTACCTCCTTTGCAATTCACAATACAGACATTTTATTGTACGGAATCTTTCAGACTTGGTATGTCCACCTCATTATTGTAAATTTCTTTAAACGGTGGTGTTCCCCCTTCTACAAACTCCTCAACCGTACATGCAAACAGTTTCTTTGGAGTCTGTAGATAAACCATTCCATCTAAAATAGCGAGCGAAAAATAATCTTTGTAGCCTAAATACTTATCTGTTTCAATAACCACCACTGACACCTGCTGCAAATCCTTATCATATACAAAAACTCTGGACTTATTCCGCTCTAACATCTGTTGCTCTGTATCATCTGCCATAATGGAATCTATTTCACAGGTATAGGTGTTAAAATATGCCCCATCAGTTACATACAAATATTTTCCATCCGTAACTAAACTATCAGGCTCAAAACTCTCATCAGCCTCACATTCCCCCCAGCTTTCGGACATATAAGAAAATTTTTTTCTGAAAAAGTTTTTATATTCCGTATTTTCTTTGGTAGAAATCTTGTATTTATTAAGAGAATTTCCTTTGCGTAAATAATATATCGTATCGTCATCCCATATCGCATATGTTCTATTATAGTTTATTAAAAATTCCAAGGTTTCATCAGACTTATCCTTCAATGAAAATCTGTGTAATCTGTTTTTATGTCCCTCTGAAAAATTATAATATATGTAGTCGTCATGCGCGTCCACATTATAACGAGTAAATGAATAGTCCGAAAACTCACTTTTATTAATATAGGTGATTTTTCCATCTGCCATATTATATAAAATAAGGCCTCTTTCCCCAATATCCATGTTGTCTTTATTACATATTATATAAGACATAACTGCATATCCCCTGTGTATTACCAGCCTGCTCCCTGTAACCGGGACAACGGATGTATTATTTACAGTCATATATGTCACAAGCTCTGTCAGCTTCGTTCCGTCCGCAGCTACCTTGAGAAGCTTGTACTGATATTCTGTGTCCGTTTCTTCCACTACATTCAAATACAGCTCTCCACCATACATACACATTGTGTCAACAAAGTATTTATCACTGGTTGCAGTGCAAAATGCATCGCCATTATGACGACACTCCGGCTTGCTGCACAGAAAAATATTCTGGCCGCTTCCCACGTCATAATAATGTATTGACATTTTCTTTTCGCTGCTGCCGTAATAATACCCTGTGTCCGTCTTCATTACTGCATTATAAATTACCTTTGCAGGATTGCTGCTCACATAATCCTCAACAGGCAATGCTTTTTTGCCACATCCACTGCATAAAAGCAACACCATTACAGTTATAATTCCAAGTTTTTTTATACCTCCCATAAACCCTCTCCATTTCTTTAATTTTCTGATGTGTACTGATACTCTTAAGTCGACCTTAAGCTCATTATATATTACCCTGAAATAAAAACAACCACCTGCGCAGAAGTGGTCATTATACCTGCACAAGTGGTTATTCATCAATTTTTTTTACCAGTCTGAAATATTCCATACAAATAGCTGCCAGACTAAGCTTTATTCAGTGTCAATTGCCCTTACTTCCAGATAATAATGCGGCTCTTCCATGTCAAGCTCCACTTCATTAACTCCGTTTTCAATATCGAACCCGAAATTCTGCCGTACAATCTCAATCCGCCCTCTGTCCTCTAAGCTCGCTGTCTGCTCCGTAAATATCAGATTGCTTCCAAGCCTTGTCACCATATCATATCCGCTAATCTTCCTGTTCGCCGAATTTGAGCAATAGAAATCATAGCTCGGTTCTTTCTTGGACACTGCTTCAACCGTGGCATAGCTGCCGGCAGGAATTGTGACCTCCGCCTCCAGCCAGAACACGCGCGACACACCAATCACATCCATATTTTCAATCGCACCATCCTCATAGCGCTGCACTCCGTTCCCGGAGAGTGAACTGTATGCCATCAAATGCTCTTTTAACAAGCCAAAATACAACTCGAATCCATAATCGTAATCGCTCTCGAAGTATCCCATCTCAAAAGCAGTCCTGTATCCGGACTCCGCAACCACTCTCAGTGCCTCCTCCAGATTCGACTCCCTTCTTGATATCGTCATGCCGGCATCGATTGTTTTCTCCGTATTCCAGCCGCCGGTTACATATCCTTTATATTCGACATTCTGTATATCCTCTCCGACAACAATGATATAATAAGGACTTCCATAGTCTGATTCTCCCTGTCGGCGTATGGAAAATTGCTTCCCCATAATACCATTCTCCCCATCCCACAGGCTTCCGTTAAAACCATAGGACAATACCTGAGTCTTTTCATAGTCAAGGTCAAACATAACGCGGATAGTAGGATTTGTAACCCCCGCTTTATCATTCTCCGGTGTCCCCCATGCATCGCTAAACTCATAAACCGTCACAGGAATATCGCTGAGATTTACAAAGTCTCCCAATGCCCTGTCCATATAAGTTCCATCCGAAAGAAGGCTTCTGTAGCCTTCCCAGTTCTCAATATATGACAGATTCACGCTCCCTTCTTCTAACTCCTTTGAGCTGCCGCCCCATGCGCCCTCAAAGTCTCCTGCATAGCTGCCCGCATGAAGCGTTGTCCCAAGTGCCTCTCCGTTCATGGTCAACGACGGAATATTATTATCCAGATCCTTCAGGCTGGAAACAAATGGGTAGAGCACATGAACTGTCTGATTCTGTGCACTTGTGTTTTCCAGAATATAAGAATCCTTCACTATAATATTGCCTGAGGACCGATAATATCCGCCTTCCGGATACCATTCGTTATAGTTATCCAGAATCTCCTGCCTGTCGCTCTCCAATGGGTACGAAGCTGCTTCCTCCTCATTGGAAACCCATACCGGAACCCATGGTGCAAAATCCAGCGTGATATCGCGCTCAGCAGAAATCTCCGGATTACTCTCAAGCAAGGTCATCGGAAATACCGGACCTGCATAGTGCATGAAGCTGCTGCCGCCCGCATGACCCGAGCCTCCGGCAGAGCCACCGTCCATGCCGCCTCTTATTAACAGCACACCTCCAATCCCTGCCACAGCGGCAAGGCACGCTGCTGCCGTGCAGGACCATCTTGCCCACCGCGGCATTCTCCTTTTCTTTACATTTTCCGCGTCTGCAACATACTCATCAGACACTTCACCGATAGCGTCAAGTAAATCGTTGGATTTCATCAATAGCCCTCCTTTTCAAGCATAGTCCTCAGTTTTCCTCTCGTCCTATGCAGCATAGATGTGACCTTACTCTGTGAAAAGCCAGACTGCTTCGCAATAGTCTGAATCGAATCCATATACCAATACCTGCAAAGAAATACCCTGCGCTCTGTGTCTGCCAAAGTCCCTAAAAATGAATTTAGCAGCTCAGCCAGCTCCCTGCGCTCCATTTCACCTTCTACGCTGTCAGAACCCGAAACGCAGTCCTCCAGTTCATCAAGAACAAGAACTACCTCGCCCCCGCCACGCTTTTGGGCATTTCTCATTCTCCATCTGTCGATAGATATGCGTCGTGTAATCTTCCCTAAAAAGGTGGAAAGAACCAGAGGGCGATGAGGCGGCATCGACTGCCATGCATCATTGTAGGTATCATTGACACACTCCCTTGCATCCTCCGTATCTGTAAGAATCCGGTACGAAATGCTATGCAGATACTTCCCATATTTCAGTTCAGTTTCAGCGATTGCACTCTCGCTCCTGCTCCAAAATAATTCAACAATGTTATTATCCTCCATCCGTTCACCTCCCTCAAAGACCTCTGCAGTTGACTGCGAATCACAATCAACCAATGTGTCCTTCACCTATCTACTCGGAGAAAATTAAGTTTTGTTGCAGAAAATATTTTTTTATATAAATTTATTTCAGAAATAATTTTCGTGACAAAACTTCAGAGCTTTAATCTTCATTATGTTTTATTCAATTTTACCCAACCGGCAATTCTTATCTTCCACCAGTAATACCAACACACGAAACACCTCATTATCTGTCTGTATTTCCATAGTTCCCTGATATTTTTGACATACCTGTTCTATAGATGAAATACCAATTCCGTGATTTTTCTTATCATTCTTAGAAGTAATCAACCTTCCATTCTCGGTTTTTATCTCACCCTTGTATGGATTTTTACAGGATATAAAAAGCATTCCCTGCTGTCTTTTAAGGTCCAATTCTATTATTCGTTCCTCACTCGAAACGGCTTTAACCGCTTCTAACGCATTATCAAGCAGATTTCCTATCACACTGCACAAATCATATCCTGTGAAATTCATCCCGCACAATTCGCATTGTATTACAAGTTTAATCTTCGCCTCCTGTTCTGCCGCCTGTACCTGTTTCTTATACAACAGAAGGTCGACCGGATTATATCCTGTCTTAGCTGCAAGCTTATCGGTGCTTATGCTTTCGCTCAAATCCTTTATATAACGGTCCGCCCCCTCCCTGTCACCATTCTCTGTCATCGCCTGTATTGCCAGCAGATGGTTCTGGAAATCATGCCATAGTCTTCTGGTCTCTAAATACTGACGATTGATTTCCTCATCATAATTTTTCTGCACATCAGCCATAACCAGCTTCTGATACATTTTTATCCTTCGGACACATACTAACAGAACAGTTACAAACACGAAACTCCACAACACCATGAAAAAAGTCAGCCTTGAGTATGCATTTCCCGCAATATTCAAATTTAGATATCTGTTAAAAAAACGTTCCGGCGTAAATGCTGAGAACAGATTGATTTCCCTTAAAAATACAAATAAAGGCTTCTCTCCGACATATCCGGCAAATATATACTCAGTAACTACAACAGCAAGAACTGCCATTCCGATAAATATTCTCTTTTTTCCGCTATGTGACGCAACGCATAATATAGTCATAAAGACGAGCAGACATGCCGATAGCTTTATCAATAACCATATTATAAAGAATCCGCCGACTGTAAGTATATAATGACAATCTCTGAAGGACTGTAATGATTGGATACTCACATTGAACACGTTCTGTTCCAGATAAAAGTCTTTCAGCATAAGATTGCTTCCATATAATCCCACAAATCCGGCAAGTAAAATAGCACTACCTTTTGCAACAACATCCCCGGTTGTAAAAATCATCCCCTCTGCCTGATTCTGTAATAAGAAAAACAATATAACTGCTACTACCACAGCCATTCCGCATGCCAACAAATCAGTAACCCTGAAATCAATCAATGCATTCCACGCCTCGTCCTGCATAGGGGTGATATTCACATAGTTAAGCCCATAATAATCCCTCTCACTTTTGACGATATTATTCCGATACCATCCCGAACTGTACAGAGCCGTCTCGGACATTTTTTCTGCCTTATCTCCTATATTCTGTATATCAGCACCATAAACTTCAGCCTCTGAAAATATATTCCTGACCACAAGGTAATTTTCCTTCTTTTCAGTAATACCTATTGTAATAGTTGTTTTAATTTCCTTATCGTTTTCTTTTTTGTATCTGTTTTTTCTTGCCTTTTCTTTTTCCAGTTGTTCATTCTTTTCAATCTGAGCCAGTATCCCATCAATATTTTCAACCGCCGTTGCTGTATTTTGTGAAAATTCGTTAATCAGCTTCTGGCGGCTTTTCAAATCAGACTTCAAAATAGTCTGTGTATTCCCCCACACATCACGGCTCTGCAGATACTCTCCGTTACAGTTAACCATATAAAAAATAAGCACATTAAGTATTATGAATCCCAAAATTATACTTCCCTGAACCGCAAAAAAAGCTTTCCTGTTTCTCATCTTGTCACCAGCCTCTTCATTACCGCAGTCATAACTTCCTTTCGTTTTCTTCTGCTCACCGGTATAACCACTCCATTGTCCAGCAACAGGCTGTCGGCATCTACTCTGCACACATAATCCACATTGACATAAATGCAGTGATACACCTCTGCAAATATCTCTTTATCAAGCTTTTTCGCAAAGCTATGCATTGGTTCTGCTGCGTGCATTTCCCCCGTTTCCGTATGTAAAACAGTTTCCCTATCTTCGGACTCCACCCAATATATTTTATTCATATAGATTACATTCACTGTATCCTTATCCTTGACCATTATGCGTCCTGCATATACATATTCATTGAGATATTTTTCCAGAATCTCATGCAGCCTGTTTTTGTAATCTTTTTTATAAAGAAAATAAAAAGCTTTTACTTCAAAGCCATCTAACACTCTGTCCTCCATAGCCGACAAAAAAATAACCGGAAAGCTCTTGCCTTGTTCCCGAAATCCCCTTACTATCGATACCCCATCGTACGCACCAAGGTCAATATCCATAAACAGGAGGTCTACATCCGATTTCTCTCCTTCAAAAGCTTTTAAAAGCTCCTCCCCACTACCATACCATGTAATATTAACCTGCATGGATTTATTGTCAAAAAAGTTCTTTATTTCTTCCCGAAGAGCTTCGGCAAAATTTCTTTCATCATCACATAGTATAATATTCATTGCAATAATTCCCCCAATTCAACCATCATCTGCAGCTTCACCACAAATATATAATTTAAAACTTATGATGCCGGGGTCAAAACATGAGCTATAAATATAATACGTTATACACTCGTACATTAAATTATCATAATTTATACCCCTGCATACTGCAAGCATAGCTTGCAGTATGCCACCAATAAGTAGTTTGAAAGTTTTTCTTTCAAACTTTGACCTTAACATCAAAATTATTATACTATAAAACAAAGCATTATTACATTCTTAATATTCATTGAATTTTAATTAAAATAAAAAGAACCAGAAATGTTTATCTCACAAATCTGGTTCTTTTTATCCGGAACATATAAATATTTCTCCAAAAAATTATAGTAAATGCTCTTGAAGCATACTGTATATGTCAGCCGAAACCCTCTTTATTTGTAATTAACAATCTTACCAAAATCTGCCTTCAAGCTTGCACCGCCGACAAGACCGCCGTCAATGTCAGGCTTAGCAAATAATTCTGCTGCATTTCCTGCATTTACTGAGCCGCCGTACTGGATACGGACAGCCTCCGCTGTGACATCATCGTACATCTCACGGACACAGTCACGGATAGCCTTACATACCTCCTGTGCCTGGTCTGATGTAGCTGTCTTGCCTGTTCCGATAGCCCAGATTGGCTCATAAGCGATTACAAGCTTAGCGACATCTGCTGCTGCAACGCCTGCAAGATCGGACTTAATCTGGAGTCTTATCCAGTCAAGTGTGACACCGAGCTCTCTCTGCTCTAAGGTCTCACCACAGCAGAGAATCGGTGTAAGACCTGCTTCAATAGCCTTCTTAACCTTCTTGTTGAGGAGAACATCATCCTCCTTGAAGTAATCTCTTCTCTCCGAATGTCCGATGATAACATACTTAACTCCTGCATCAACGAGCATATCCGCTGAAATCTCGCCTGTGTAAGCACCCTTTGTCTCGAAGTACATATTCTCAGCACCTACTGCTACATTAGTTCCCTTAACAGCATTGACAACAGGAACGATGTCGATAGCAGGTACACAATATACTACCTCCACATCATCGGATACAACCAGTGGCTTAAGCTCCTCCACCAAAGCTACTGCCTGGCTTGGAGTCATGTTCATTTTCCAGTTTCCGGCTACAATCTTCTTACGCATACTCTTCTCCATTCTGCATGAAAATATGATGCCTGCGAATTACTGTGCAGCAGGCTGCTCACGCAATTCCGCAAACATTAGGAATCCGTTGATCTACCGTGCATGTCAACTACTTCCTCATGTTTTGCCGCTCCCAAGTTCAAAAGCCATTCATGCCTGCATGGTAAGGCTTTTGAACTTTCGATCGTGGCATCATATAATGAATTCATACTATAAATTATAATATTGGCATCAAGCTAATCAGATTACTTATCGTCAGCTGCCATAACGCCAGGAAGCTCCTTGCCCTCTAAGAACTCAAGTGAAGCACCACCACCTGTTGAGATATGGCTCATCTTATCAGCGAAGCCTAACTGGTTAACTGCTGCTGCGCTATCACCGCCGCCGATGATTGTTGTAGCTTCTGTCTCAGCAAGAGCCTTAGCTACAGCGATTGTACCCTTTGCAAGAGTTGGGTTCTCGAATACACCCATAGGTCCGTTCCATACAACTGTCTTAGCAGACTTAACAGCGTCAGCGAAGAGAGCCTGTGTCTTAGTACCGATATCAAGACCTTCCATATCAGCAGGAATCTTGTCTGCATCTACTACCTTTACATCGATTGGAGCATCAATTGGATCAGGGAAGCCTGCTGCAACAGTTGTATCGATAGGGAGAAGAAGCTTCTTGCCAAGTTTCTCAGCCTTGTCCATCATCTCCTTGCAGTACTCAATCTTCTCGTCATCTACAAGTGACTTACCAATCTCATAGCCCTTAGCCTTTAAGAATGTGAATGCCATACCACCACCGATGATGAGTGTATCACACTTCTCAAGAAGGTTGTTGATTACGTTGAGCTTATCTGCAACCTTAGCACCGCCGAGGATAGCTACGAATGGACGAACAGGGTTGTTAACTGCATTTCCGAGGAAGTCGATCTCCTTCTGCATAAGGTAGCCGACTGCATTGTCTCCGCCCTTCTCCTTGATGAACTTAGTAACACCAGCAACAGAAGCATGTGCTCTGTGTGAAGAACCGAAAGCATCACATACATATGAGTCTGCAAGATCAGCTAACTCCTTGGAGAACTGCTCGCCGTTCTTAGTCTCCTCAGCGCCTCTGAAACGTGTATTCTGAAGAAGAACTACGTCTCCCTCCTTCATAGCTGCAACAGCGGCTGTAGCAGCCTCACCTGTTACATTGTAATCAGCTACGAATACAACTTCCTTGCCAAGCTTCTCGGAAAGTCTCTTAGCTACAGGAGCAAGTGACTCACCCTCGTTAGGACCATTCTTAACCTTTCCAAGATGTGAGCAGAGGATAACCTTAGCACCCTCGTTTATTAACTTATTGATTGTAGGGAGAGCTGCAACGATACGGGTCTCGTCTGTAATCTCGCCATTCTTTAAAGGTACGTTGAAATCACAACGAACAAGTACTCTCTTGCCCTTTACATTGATATCATCAACTGTCTTCTTATTTAACATGGTAACGCCTCCATTTTTTATGATTGCATATATACACGCGAATTATTTTCGCAGTAGGAAAAGACTCCCCCTACTACAAAAAATGGGTCCGGTCCACAAGACCGGACCCTTAAAGGTCTAATAATTAATTACTAAGCTCTTAATTAAGCAAGCTCTGCGAAGTACTTAATTGTACGAACCATCTGGCTTGTGTAGGAGTTCTCATTGTCATACCATGAAACTACCTGTACAAGTGAGTTGCCGTCTTCCATCTTAGAAACCATAGTCTGTGTTGCATCGAATAATGAACCATACTTCATACCGATAACATCGCTTGATACGATCTCATCTGTGTTGTATCCGAATGACTCAGTAGCAGCAGCCTTCATAGCCTCGTTGATGCCTTCCTTAGTAACCTCACCCTTAACAACTGCAACAAGGATTGTTGTAGAACCTGTAGGTGTAGGAACTCTCTGTGCAGAACCGATAAGCTTGCCGTTTAACTCTGGGATAACAAGACCGATAGCCTTAGCAGCACCTGTTGAGTTAGGAACGATGTTCTGAGCACCTGCTCTTGCTCTTCTCTTATCACCCTTTCTCTGTGGTCCGTCAAGGATCATCTGGTCACCTGTGTAAGCATGAACTGTTGTCATGATACCGGACTGGATTGGAGCGAAATCGTTAAGAGCCTTAGCCATAGGAGCTAAGCAGTTAGTTGTACATGAAGCTGCGGAGATAATGTTATCTTCCTTAGTAAGTGTTGTATGGTTTACATTGTAAACAATTGTAGGAAGGTCATTTCCAGCCGGAGCAGAAATAACAACCTTCTTAGCACCTGCTGTAATATGAGCCTGTGCCTTAGCCTTGGATGTATAGAAACCTGTACACTCAAGAACAACATCTACATCAAGCTCGCCCCAAGGAAGCTTAGAAGCATCCGGCTGAGCGTAGATTGTAATCTCCTTGCCATCAACAGTGATAGAACCAGGAACAACAACAGTCTTTCCGTCCTCACCCTTAACAGAATCCTTGAATGTTACTGTGTGCTTGTTCTCGCCAACACGTCCCATGAAGCTACCCTGTGCTGTATCATACTTTAATAAGTGTGCTAACATCTCCGGGCTTGTTAAGTCGTTGATAGCAACTACTTCATAACCCTCTGCATCAAACATCTGTCTGAATGCAAGACGACCGATACGACCAAATCCATTAATCGCAACTTTAACTGACATTTTAAAATCCTCCTAAAATGTATAATATTGATTGTTAATAATAAATCAATCTTGACTATATTCTACCTAATCCACATCAAAATATCAAGTCCTATTTATAAAAGAATTAATAAAATTTCTATTTTCTTACGCTTTTTGAAGCATAAATGATATTTTTAACATATTTTTTATTTATGTCACATTTTTATATAATGATACGCCGGGCATGGTATATCCGCTGCTATTTCAAACAGAGCTATTACATAACCATATATTTCATTTTTTGTAAACGCTCTCCTATTGAGTAATTGTTACAGAATTGTTACAATTCATTTGTGCTTAGCTAAGGACAAATAAAAAAGGAGGTCTTAAGATATGTGTTTCAATTTTAATGGCTGTACTGAACTTTTCAACGCAATTTGCAGATTTTTCGGCTTTGGCTGCTAATTAAAGCTGTTCCATAATCTCACACGGTACGAAACATAATAAGGCTGCAATACCGTATCCGGGGTAACTCCAGTATGGCCCGGGCGGTATTGCAGCCTTTAATGTATCCAGTCTTATCTTAAAATATTCACTTAAGTGAAAAGCTGTCCACGGCTCCCTTCAAATCCTGTGCACACTGCTCAAGCTCTGTGCACGATGCCGCATTTTCCTGAGCTGCGGCTGCATTCTGGTCCACAACCTGTGAAAGCTGCTGTGTAAGCTCGCCAATCCGCTCCACCGATACCCTCTGTTCCTCAACAAATTTCCTTATAGGGTCTATGCTGTCCTTGAAATTTCTTGAGGCAGAGATACCGTAATTGAGCTTTTCCGCAGTCTCATCCGTAAGTACTCTTCCAGCATTGTAGTAATGTATACATTTTTTCAGGATAAAAAACAATAAAAATTGACAAATTTTTTCATTTTTCTTATACTATGATGTTGGGGTCAAAACATTTGCTATAAACTTAGCATGTATAACGTATTATATTTATGCATATCACGACTTTTGGAAGAAGCTTAGATGTTCTTAGAACTCTGTTCACACACTAGCCAGAACCGGCACGGATGCCGGTTCAGAAGCAATGCATACAAGGATGTATGCCTGCTTCGGTGGCGGACGTATAGAAAGCCTATATCAGAGTTCTTAGAACATCTTGCTTCGTACAACGGAGCTGATATGCATAAATATAATACGTTATACACTCGTAAATTAAGTTGGCATGTTTTGACCCCAACATCATACTATCAAATAAAAAAGATGTTGTGGTCAGAATCCGCTCTGTAAGCTTATCGTGTATACTGTATAATTTATGATTCGTACATTAAGTCAGCGGCATCTGACCCAGACATCATAAAAGCAGTGATAACAACGGAGGTGCTCCATGGCAGAGCTTAATTTATGTGATTACCACATACATACACGCTATTCATCCGATTCGACAGAGGAACCGGAAAATATCATCCGGCATGCAATAGAGCTTGGGCTTGATGAAATATGCTTCACCGACCATACAGACCTTGATTATCCAGAAACACCCGACTACGAAAACCCGGCATTTGTATTTGATACCGTGGCTTATTATAAGGAAATATCAGAGCTTAGGAACAAATATTCCGGGAAAATAAAAATAAAAATCGGTGTTGAGCTTGGACTTATGCCCCATCTCGCCGCCAGAAACGAAGCTGTCGCTTCCGGTGTCCCATTCGACTTTATAATAGGCTCCACACATCTTATAGACGGCAAAGACCCTTACTATCCTGAATTCTGGGAGGGATATAGCTGCGATTATGTCGTGGCTCTGTATTTTGAAAAAACGCTTGAGAATATAAAGAGCTACAATAACTATGACGTATACGGCCACCTCGACTACATCACAAGATATGCCCCGGATAAAGCCTATCAATTTGATTATAGAAGACACTCCGAAATAATCGACTGTATATTAAAAGAAATAATACATACCGGGCACGGCATTGAGATAAATACTTCTCCGCTTAACAAAGGCCTGTCACAGACCAATCCCTGCCCTGAAATAGTAAAAAGATACAGGGCGCTTGGCGGGGAGATTATCACTATCGGCTCCGATGCCCATACAGCCATGAATGTCGGCGGACACTTCGACGCCGCAAGAGGCATTTTGTTGTCATCCGGTTTTAAGTATTACACTGTGTTTACAGACAGAAAAAAAGAGATGAGAGGCTTATAGCTTCTCATCTTTTAACATTCTTATTCGACCTTGTTCATAATTGTTCCGCCGCCAAGCACATATCCATCCGCATACAGAACAACCGCCTGTCCCGGTGTTATCGCCCTCTGCGGTGTCTCGAAATCCACCCTTATTTTTCCATCGCCAAGCTCAGTCACATGGCATGGAGAGCCCTTGTGTGCATAGCGTATTTTTCCGATACAGTCCACATTGTCAAGCCGCTTGGCACCCATATAGTTGACATCATCGGCGATAAGGCTTCTGCAGAAAATATCCTCATTCCCGCCTATAACAACCTCGTTCGTCTCAGGTCTTATCTCAGACACGAACACATGATGTCCCATGGCAAGCCCAAGACCTCTTCTCTGTCCTATAGTGTAATGCGTTATTCCCTTGTGGATTCCCAGAATATTGCCGTATTTATCCACAAAATTGCCTTCCGGCACCTTAATTCCCGTTGCCCTTTCAATGTACGCTGCATGGTCATTGTCCGGGATAAAGCATATCTCCTGGCTATCCGGCTTGTCCGCCACCAGCAGCCCGATATCTGCAGCAATCTGCCTTATCTGTGGCTTAGTATAATCGCCACACGGCATAAGCGTGTGTGCAAGCTGTTCCTGCGTAAGATTGTACAGCGCATAGGACTGATCCTTAGCGTCCGTAACCGACGCTGATATCGCATACCTTCCGTCAGGAAGCCTGATAATACGCGCATAGTGCCCTGTAGCCACATAATCTGCGCCGATGGAACGCGCCCTGTTCAACAATGCCTCCCACTTGATATAGCGATTGCAGGCATTACACGGATTAGGTGTTCTCCCCGCAAGATATTCCTTATTAAAATAGTCTATAACCTTCTCCTTGAATTCATCCCTGAAATTCATAACATAATGCGGAATCCCAATCCTTGCCGCAACGCGCTTAGCGTCCCCGACAGCCGATATTCCGCAGCAGGAATCCGTCTCCGACTCCTTGTCATCCTGCCATATCTGCATGGTAACACCCACTACATTATATCCCTGTTCCTTTAAAAGGTACGCCGTGACCGATGAATCCACACCGCCGGACATTCCAACAACAACTGTATCTGCCATAAAAACTCCTTATCTGTCAAATTATATTTATATGTTTAAAAGATGTTAGTGTCAAAACATGTGCTGTAAACTTAGCGTGTATAACGTATTATATTTATGCATATCACGACTTTTGGGAGAAGCTTAGATGTTCTTAGAACTCTGCTAAGTCCCCAGCCAAAAGCAGCACGGATGCTGCTTTAGAAGCAATGCATACACGGATGTATGCCGGCTTCGGTGGCGGACATATAGAATACCTTTATCAGAGTTCTTAGAACATCTTGCTTCGGACAACGGAGCTGATATGCATAAATATAATACGTTATACACTCGTACATTAAATCAGCATGTTTTGACCTCAACATCTTTAAAAATCATTATTATATATGTCTAAAATTAGCAGAAAATTTTTTTTAATCCAAAACAGCTATTTACTGTTTAATGTGCATGACCGCTATAACACCTGTCAAGCCATGTATGAGCTGCACTTTATTTTAACCTATATATTTCTTCTTTTCAATGAATTAATTGCTTTCCCATCATTTTAGTATGATATAATCCTCATTATTCCAATCCGGCAGGCTTCCCACATTTTCGTCCATCAGACATAAACGTGCCAAATCTCTCCTCATACTTACACCCATCATAGAATAGAATGGTAAAAAGCCTCTCCACGGAGGAATAATGTCAGCTAAAACGATAATAAAGGGGACTCTAATCTTTGCAGTATCCGGTATATTATGCCGTATTGCAGGATTCATTTTCAGAATATATATTTCACGAATAATGCCTGCAAGCCAGATTGGACTGTACCAGATGGTAATGCCTATATGCGTGCTCGGGCAGGCAATAGCTGTCGGTGGCCTGTCAACAGCCGTAACCAAATATACAGCCGCATATTCTGCCCAGAAAAAGAAGGATAAGGGGTATGTCAATTTTCTGGCAGCTCTTCTGTGCTGTACCGCAGTATCAACCATAATAGCTGTCCTCATAATCAAAAATGCCACATTTATCGCGAAAGTGTTTTTAAGCGATAACCTGTGCAAAAGCCTGCTCATAATTGCTGCGTACTCCCTGCCATTTGCATGTATCCATTCTGTGATATCCAGCTATTTTATCGGTCTGGAGCTGCATATTCTTCCTGCGGCGGCACAGGTCATCGAACAGGTTATAAGAATCACCTGTGTTTTTACCTTTGCCGGAATCGCTGAGCAGAACGGCGAAAGCCCCGATGCCTCAACCGCACTTTACGGAATCCTTGCCGGTGAGATTGCCTCGTCTGTTTTCTGCTTCATCGCTGTGATTTTTCTGAAAGACAGGTATAAAACAGAGGAGGCGGCACTATCTAAAACACCGCTATACTACATAAGCGAGGGGATAATCCAGCTCGCTGTAAATTACCGGTTAGCACTTCCGATAACCGCTAACCACGTATGCCTCCATCTTATGCAGAGCTTTGAAGCCGTACTCCTGCCTATGATGCTCATAACCTGCGGCAGTACAAATGAACAGGCTCTTGCCACCTACGGTGTCCTCACCGGAATGACCATGCCCCTCGTTCTCTTTCCTGCCACCTTTACCAATGCGATGTCGCAGGCGCTTCTTCCCGATATTTCAAAATCATGGCAGACCGGCAATCTTTCACGGCTTAACAAGAGCATGCAGCTGGCGCTCACCCTCTCCTGCAATATCGGCATAATGTGCATCCCCGGCTTTTTCTTTTACGGCGCCGGCTTTGGCGGAATAATATTTGATAACAGTGAGGTCATCTATCAGGTCAGGCTGATGAGTCTTATCTGTCCTGTAGTTTTTTTATCTACGCCTCTGTCAAGTGCCCTAAACGCACTGGGAAAATCCGGAACCGTGTTTATCTGCTCTACTCTTGCACAGCTCATCCGGCTTGCCATTGTCGTGTTCATAATTCCGCGCACCGGTATAAACGGCTATTGCTACGGGCTAATCGCCAGCCATCTTTTCGTGTGCCTTTACATGATGGCTGTGCTAAAAAAAATAACCGGCTGCAGCTACTCATTTAAAAATCTGGCAGCCGCCCCGGTCATCCGTTCGATTATATGCTTTTTTGCCACAATACCAATATATACAACCCTTCATCGCACAGGAAACATGTCCGAACTACTGTGCCTGCTCACCGGCGGCGGCTCCTATATACTGGCATGTGTTATTTCATATATATTTATGAAAGATTTGCAGTGAGATGTGTCTGCATGTTCAAAATAATTCTGTCATAAATTATGTTGCGGATTTTTAAGGCATAGACCTGTAATTATATCACAAATGTCGCTTAAGACTGCATTTATATTACTTATTCTTATTGCTTAAGATTGCATTTATGTTACATATTGTTATTAACTAAGACAGCATTTATGTTAAAAATCCTTGCGGCTTAAGTCTGCACAGCCAGCATATCCATCTATGTAAACTATATAATTCATCATTTCACCGTGTTTACAAGCGTTCCAATGCCCTCGACGATACACTCAACCGTATCTCCCGGCTTCAAAAAGCGCGGTGGCTGGAAGCCCATACCGACACCCGCCGGTGTTCCCATGGAAATGATAGTTCCCGCCTTGAGCGTCATACCGGAAGATAGCTCGCTTATCACATGAGCCACATCAAATATAAGCAGCTCTGTGTTGCTGTTCTGCCTAAGCTCCCCATTCACTCTGGAGCTGATGGAAAGCTTCGGTGGATATGCAATACTGTCCGCAGTTGTGATACAAGGTCCCATAGGTGTAAAACCATCAAGGCTCTTTCCAAAATACCACTGCTTATGGCGCGTCTGGACATTTCTTGCGCTAACATCATTGATAATCGTATAACCGAATATATAATCTGCCGCCTCACTCTCAGGGACGTTCTTCGCATCCTTTCCTATGACAACAGCTAACTCGCACTCATAGTCAAGGCTGTCCACAAGATTCTCATGCGCCTCGATGAAGCCCTTATTTGGAACCGCCTCATTCACTCTCTTAGAAAAATATACGGCATAAGGCCTCTCACCGCCAAACGCCTCCTGCTTATACCTGGCCGACTCGACCGCATGCTCCATATAGTTGATTCCCAGACATATTATATCCTGCTTAGGTCTTGGAATAGGTGCTAAGAGAACCACATTCCTGAGCGGAAGCGAACCGTATATCTCATCCGGCTCCTTGCGGTTATATATGCCAATAAGCTCCTTCTCAGCCCTCGACATCTTCTCCACAACCTCCTGCATGCTCTCGTACGGCATGCCAAACGCCCTGAGCGGATACACCCATGTCTCGTCCTCATTCAAAACTCCGACTCTTTCCTTTTTTCCATCAAGGTATGTAACAAATTTCATAACAATCCTCACTTCTGAGCTTATCCAGAAAATCTGCTCTCACAAATTATGTTAGAGGTATTCTAACACTCGGGATGGAAAAATGCAAGATTGCCTTTTCCCACAAATCAAGCGTCTAAGCCATCAAAGCCTTGTTTTATGCGTATTCCCGCACTATTTCTTACAAAATATACGGTGTCACCTGGTACACATAATAATTAATCCAATTCGTGTATAAATTGTTCGCATGTGCTCTCCATGAAAGACGCGGCTTTGAGTTGACATCCCCGTCAGTATAATAATTGTGCGGCATGTCTATCGGAAGGCCCTTTGCGAGGTCACGTTTGTACTCTGTATCAAGTGTCACTCTGTCATACTCAGGATGCCCCATGACGAATATTCTTTTGCCTCCCTCCGCAAGCACAATAAACACACCGACCTCATCGGACTCTGCAAGTATCTGGAGTCTGTCATCCGCTAAGATATCAGCTTTAGATACTGTTGTATGACGCGAATGAGGGGCATAGAAATAATCATCAAAACCACGGACAAGAGGAACCTTGCGGTTCAATACCTTGTGTTCAAAAATGCCGAATGCCTTCTTAGGCAGCAGCTCCTTGTGAATACCATAATGATGATACAATCCTGCCTGCGCCCCCCAGCATATATGGAGTGTTGAAGTCACATGCCCGTCCGACCAGTCCATAATCTTTATAAGCTCATCCCAGTATGTGACCTCCTCGAACTCCATCTGTTCAACCGGAGCACCTGTTATTATCAATCCATCGAAATTTCTGTTACTTATATCGCTGAAGGTCTGGTAAAACTGGTTAAGATGTGATGCCGAGGTATTCTTTGACACATGGGATTCAAGCTGTAAAAAAGTAATGTTTATCTGCAAAGGTGTATTGGACAATGCTCTAAGAAGCTGCAGCTCTGTATCCTGCTTTATCGGCATGAGATTGAGGATAAGCACCTCCAAAGGTCTTATGTCCTGCGACAAAGCCCTGTTCTCGTCCATCACGAATATATTTTCATCTTCAAGAATCGCCCTTGCAGGCAGATCATTCTGTATTCTAATAGGCATTAGTCTTCCTTCTTTCCTGTCATATTTATGAAATCCTCCTCGGATATTATCGGAATGCCAAGCTCCTTAGCCTTCTGATTCTTTGAGGAATTGCTTGTTGTATCGTTGTTTATAAGATAGTCCGTCTTGGAGCTTACACTTCCTGCCACCTTTCCTCCAAGACTTTCAATGAGAGCCTTGATCTCGTTCCTGTTGGCAAAATGTTCAACCGAACCTGTTATTACAAAGGTTTTTCCGGCAATGTCCGAGCTTAAGTCCGCCTTCTCCTCAGGGATAAGTCTTAGCTCATGCGCAAGCATAAGAGCATTCCCGCGCTTTTTCTCATCGGAAAAATACCTGACTATATCTCCGGCGATGACAGCTCCGATACCGTCAATCTGCATAAGCTCATTCTCGTCCGCTGAAATAATAGCATCAAGCTTACTGTCGAAATGCCTGCATATAAGCTTTGCATTCGCCACACCTACACCCGGAATGCCAAGCGCATAGATAAATCTGCTTATCTGCACATCGCGCGATTTTTCTATGGAGTTCATCATATTGTCAAAGGATTTTTCTCCAAATCCTTCCATGGTACAGATACGCTCCCTATAGCGTTCAAGGTAATATATGTCGGCATACGTTCTAATCATACCATCATCTATGAACTTTTCAAGGGTTGCTTCGGATATTCCGTCAATATTGAGGGCATCTCTTGAGACAAGAAGCTCGAAGCTCTTCACCTGCTTTGCCTGACATTCAGGATTGGTACAGTAGAGACTAAGAGCATCATTCTGACTTCTCAGCTCTGTCCTTCCGCCGCATACAGGGCAGGTATCCGGTATCACAGCCTCACCGTCATCTAACTTATCAGCGCCATCAGCCTTTTTCACAACCTTTGCAATCTGCGGAATTATCATGTTAGCTTTATAGACAGATATTATATCTCCAAGTCCAAGACCTAATGCTCTTAATATACTCACATTGTGTACACTCGCCCTTGAGACTGTTGTCCCTTCTATCTCCACCGGTTCAAATATTGCTACAGGATTGATAAGCCCTGTTCGTGATGCGCTCCACTCTATCTCAAGAAGCTTTGTGTCGACCAGCTCATCCTTCCACTTGAAGGCTATTGAATGCCGCGGAAACTTGGCTGTACGCCCAAGGCTCTCGCCATAAGCTATATCATCATAGGTGAGCACCAGTCCGTCCGAAGGAAAATCATTCTTCTCGACCTCCTTCGCAAAATGCCCAACTGCCTCAGCCATGTTGCTTTCATCCACAACACGGAAATCCACTGTATCGAAGCCCTGGCTTTTGAGCCAGTTAAACTGCCCCTCCTTGGAATTACCAAAATCCACATCCGGCTCATTAGTCTCGGGATTGACCGCGGATATGAGTGCAAATGCCTTAAGCCTTACATTCCTCTTAGCGGTTATCTCGCTGTTAAGCTGCCTTACAGAGCCGCTGCACAGATTTCTTGGGTTCTTGTATTTCTCACCGTCATTGGTAATCAGTGCATTTATTCTCTCAAAATCAGAGTAGGTGATTATTGCCTCTCCTCTTATGACAAGTCTTCCCTGATACGAAATCTTTGTCGGAAGATTCTTAAAGGTTCTGGCATTTGCCGTTATGACCTCACCTATATATCCATTACCACGCGTGACAGCCTTGATAAGCTCGCCATGTTCATAAGTAAGAACTACGGTCAGACCGTCAAGCTTCCATGAGAGAAGGCACTTATGAGTGCCCGCAAATGCAGCAAGCGCGTCAACGGACTTCGTCTTGTCAAGACTTAGCATAGGTGCCGCATGCTCCTCCTTTGGAAGCTCACTCACCGTCTCATAACCTACATGCTGGGTCGGGCTGTCCGACATGACTATGCCCGTCTCCGCTTCAAGTGCTGCAAGCTCATCATAGAGCGCATCATACTCATAGTTGGTCATTATTTCTTTGTCACCCGCATAATAGCTCCTGCCTGCTTCGTTCAATATGCCAATAAGCTCTTTTATTCTCTTTGTCTTATCCATTATTCCGCTCTCCCATCCCGCAAAGGCTTCTAAGCTTGACCGTCTCCTCCATGGTGAGCGGTCTTATTTCGCCCTCTTTAATTCCATTTATATTTATGTTCATTATTCTTATTCTTTTTAATGACAGAACTTCATAGCCAAACGCTCCACACATTCGTCTTATCTGCCTGTTAAGTCCCTGCCGAAGCACTATCGTAAAGGTCTTTTTTCCGTTTTTTCTCACAACACACTTTCTTGTTATGACCTTTTTACCAGTGTTTCCATCTGTTATCTCAACACCTGCACCCATCTTCTTTAGAAAATCGTCTGTCACATCCTTATTGACCTTTACAACATATTCCTTCTGATGATTATTTGAAGTTTTAAGTATATTATTCATAAGTTCACCGTCATTGGTGAGAAGCAGAAGTCCACAGGAGTCCTTATCAAGCCTGCCTATAGGAAATACCCTCTTATCAATTCCAAGGTTCTTAAGATATACGGCAAGACTGTCCGGTTCATCCGCCATTGTTGTCACTACACCCTCCGGCTTATAAAATGCATATATAACCTTCTTAACTGCACCGGAAGCCTTTATAGCCTTGCCATAAATCTCCACGTTATCGCCATCCTCAACCTGCAGCCCCATAGTGGCAGTAACTCCGTTAACACATACCTTTCCTGCATCAATGAGCCTGTCCGCCTCACGTCTTGAGCAATATCCCGAATCACTTATATACTTATTGAGCCTCATAAATCCTCCATTCTGCTGATTCACACATAACATCGGCGCAGGATAATATCCTGCGCCGATAAAATACCCATTATTCGTCCGGCTGCTTCTCATATAAAAATCTTGTCACATCATCAAATATCACTATACCCTCTAAATCCTTAAGATTAGGCTGAGTAATTTCTGCTGCATTATTTGAAAGCCGTACCTGTTTCTCCACATCCTCTATTATCTGGTCGGAGAGCATAATCGAGTTGTAGCTTCTCACCTCATCTCCGACACTGCTGCCGCATATATAGTATGTCCCGCTCTCATTGGTGCAGACATAAAATGCGTTCAGCATGGTTATAACCTGCGCACCAAGCGTAGTAAGCACACCACATTTAGCGACAACGATATAACTTCCTTCAGCCATACCGTCCATCATATAGCAGGTAAGAGATTTAACCGAATCAATATACCCACTCAGCTCCATGAAGCTGTCCCTTTCAAGATTAGAGCTGTCGTTAGTCATATACATGGCAAGATCGTACTCTCCATTCGCAAGGTAATCATAAAATTGTCTTATGAAATTCTTGACGTCATAATTCATGTCTTCCACAAATGTAACCGCATTTATGCCGGCTGCTGACTCTGGCGCATTGGCATTCTGCAATTCTGCTTCAATACTCTTGTTCTGTATCACAACAACATCCGTCATCTGTTCAGCAGCAGAACTTTTTGCCGAGCATCCGCTTAAAAGACAAATTATGCACGAAAAACACAACGCAAAAATTCTTCTATACACGATAACCTCCGAGAAAAAAAGCAACATAATATATGATTTTAACAATTTTATCCAAAAAAAGCAATAACTTTTATATCTATACATCTGCAATAAATATCGCAGCATCCGTGCCGACCACACCCGCAAAATAAAATGCATTAATATTTACGCTTGCAAAATATACAATTATAGTATAGAATAATAAATAGCGTTTTCGCATGCACTTGTAGCTCAGTGGATAGAGCACCGGTTTCCGGAGCCGGGTTGTCGTGGGTTCGATTCCCTCCAGGTGCATTTTTTTATTTGCTAAAATCAAGTTATGCTTTCTGTAAATTTATTCAAACCCATTCTCCCTTGTATAAATATAAGAGGTATCTGAGAGCACCTCTTCCTTTGAGATTTCCGTACTGTTTATGGATTTTATCATATCGTCAAGGTCGTCCCTTGTTATATCCTCAGCCACAGGAATAAGTATAAGCTCGTGAACGCTGCTTGGAATAATATAAAAATCCGTGTTCATGCGCAATGCCAGCTTTCTCATAAGACCATCATACAACATACAGGAGGCGCCATAACTCCTATATGTATTTGTCAGCACATACATCGGGAACTGTTCATTCATGCTGTCCACATGGGCAATAAGTGTATCTACATCTATATCCCTGTCCTCTTTAAGAATCATATCCGAAACCACCTGATTCATCGGTTTCAGCTCTGCCGGATAAAGTACCGGTGTATTTTTCATTGCAAGCTTATAAAGTAACTCCTCACCAACCTTCCAATGCTCTAAATGGTTATTGTATATCGTCACAATTCCCCTGCCGTTATCGACATTATCTATCACTGCAAAATACACTATCGCAAGATTGAGAAAACATCTATGTGGTATTTTTTCCAATAGCTCCTTATTTTTATCGCAATTCACAAGCCTGAACGCTATATTCTTCTCAAGACTGTGAAAATCCTCAAAAAAATCCGACGGAATACTCACTGTCTGGCAGTTATCAACGTATATTTTATAGACCTTTCCGGCTATCTCATCCACCTCACATCCCGACAAATACATCGTATAATATGCATTAAGATATATAGTAGGTGAAAAGTTACTATGCCTTGTCATTATCACAATCCCATCTAAAACTATTCCATTATTCTTAGTTACGCGGTGAATAAAAACCTCAGCCTCCTTTCCGACTATTTTCTTTACGCAATCCACCACTGCGTTTAAAAAATCCTGATAATTCATATTCAATTTCCTTTCTATAAATAAACTTTGACAGGCAATCAAAGGTTATTCCGCTAAAAGCAATGTTCAACACCGGAGTAATTTTATCCGCTGTATCCTGCAAAATATATCAATTAAAATATGTAGCTGTTAAACTAATATTGGGAATAAAAAGAATCAAAATGAAAATTAAAACTAAATAAAGAGTTGTAATTAAGAAAACATTATTGTTATACGAAAGAAGATATACTAAATCTTCTTCCGCATAACAATCTGTCAGGATTATGCTCTTGAAAGATACTCACCTGTACGTGTATCAATCTTAATCTTCTCACCCTGCTCAACGAAGAGAGGAACCATAACCTTAGCACCTGTCTCAACGATAGCCGGCTTAGTAGCGCCTGTAGCAGTGTTACCCTTAACGCCCGGCTCGGACTCTGTGATCACAAGCTCAACGAAAAGAGGTGGCTCGATAGCGAATACATCTCCGTTATGAGAGAGAAGCTTAACCATCTCGTTCTCCTTAACGAACTTAAGAGAATCACCGACTGTCTCCTTAGTGAGCTGAATCTGTTCATAGTTCTCTGTATTCATGAAATGATAGAAATCATCATCAGCGTAAAGATACTGATACTCAGACTTATCAATATGAGCTAAATCAAACTTAGCAGTAGGGTTGTATGAATTCTCAACAACACCGCCATTGATAATATTCTTAAGCTTAGTTCTAACGAATGGTGATCCCTTACCTGGCTTAACATGCTGGAACTCGATTACCTGCCAGATTGAACCGTCCATCTGTATTGTCATGCCGTTTCTAAAATCGCCTGCTGTTACCATATATAGGTATACCTCCTTGGAATAATCAATCTTCTGTTCATTTTAATATATCTTAAAACATATTTCAACTATTTTTTGAATGTATTTTGCTCTTTTTTGACTTTTTTCCGTTTTGTAGCCTATGTATCAAGCTCAAGGCTTACTAAAAGTGCCTGATTTACCTTCTTTATTATCTCGCTGTCAAGATGGCATACCTTATCTTTCAGTCTCTTTTTGTCTATCGTCCTGAGCTGTTCTAACAGAATAACCGAATCCTTGATTATATCGTATCTCGAGGAATCTATCTCCACATGTGTCGGCAGCTTGGATTTATGCATCTGGCTGGTTATGGCCGCACATATTACAGTCGGGCTGTGCTTATTCCCGGTGTCATTCTGTATTATAAGCACAGGTCTTATTCCTCCCTGCTCCGAACCGATAACAGGTCTTAAATCAGCATAATATATATCCCCTCGTCTAATTATCATATTATACACTCCGTCCTGTATTGCCTATTTTCAATAATTCATCAGCACTACACAATAAGTATTTCCATATTTTGCGGAAGTGTATTCAATAAAAATTCTCTTTTTAAATATATATCCTCTTAACCCTTTTATTTATATCACATACAAATTCATAGTTAAACCGTCCACACAGGTCTGCCAGCTCATCAACCGTAATAACTGCATTCCCATCATGTCCGAACAGTGTCACCACGTCCTCAAGCTCCACATCCGGAATGTCGGTAATATCAACCATCAGCTGATCCATACACACCCTGCCGACAATCGGAGCCTTAATGCCTCTTATAAGTACATAGCCCTTATCAGAGAGTTGTCTAGGATAGCCGTCACCATATCCTATTGAAACCGTTGCTATACGCCTCGGTGAGTCCGCCACATATACCCCTCCATAGCTTACCTCATCCCCTTGCTGTATTGTCTTTATATGCACAACATGACTTTTAAGCTCCATAGCAGGGTACAGTTCAATATTATGTACAAGCTCATCCGACGGTCTTAACCCATACAATGTGATTCCCTGACGCACCCACTCGAAGGTGCACTCAGGCATATCAATGATTGCCGCCGAATTGGAACAATGTCTATATGTAAAATCTATATTTCTCTTCTTAAGCTCATCAAGAACAAGGCAGAAATTGTCATACTGCTTCTTTGCCTTGGTCTTATCTGCCTCATCCGCCGTAGCAAAATGCATGAAAATACCATCACATATAAGATTAGGAAGAGTCTTTATCCTTTCTATCTCATCCACTGTAGGAATGATGTCATCAGGGTGCTTTGCCGGCAGACCAATCCTATTCATTCCTGTGTCTATCTTTATATGACATCTGCCGCATTTTCCCATTGCTCCCGCAAGCTCCGAGAGAGCACAAGCCTGCTTATAATCAAACATTGACAAAATTATATCATGTTCAATCGCTGCCGCATATTCCCTCGGTGAAATATATCCAAGAACAATTATATGTGAGGTAATTCCGGCTTCACGCAGTTCAACGGCTTCATCTATTGTTGCCACGGCAAATCCTGCTGTGATATCCTTCACCGCATCCGCCACCTTAGCTGCCCCATGACCATACGCATCCGTCTTGATAACCGCTATTATCCCCGTATTTTCAGGCAGAAATTCCCTGCTTTTTAAAATATTTCTGCGTACCGCCTCAATATTCACAACAGCATATGCCCGGTTATACCCGCCTGTAAAACTATCTAAATCCATTATAAATTATGCCTCCAATTCATGTCAACGCCTGCTCACTTAAGCAGTTCAGGTATCGAGTCAATGATGTCCCGCGCCATGACCGAATGTTCTCCAAGTCTGCCCGCCGCCGCATCACCTGCCATTGCATGAAGCTGCACTCCGACAGCAATTCTATCAAAAAAACTGTCCTGCACCCACGCATTAACGGCTGCAAGAATACCTGTAAGTACATCGCCCGCACCTGCCGTAGCCATTCCCGGGTTTCCACAGGTAGTTAAAAACACCTCGCCGTCAGGCGAAGCCACAACACTCACTGCATCCTTAAGCACACAGTATACTCCATATCGCTTTGCAAATTCAAGTGCATAATGCCGTATATCTGCTGCTATTGCCTTTATGCTGTCTCCGGTCAGCCTGCTCATCTCACCCACATGAGGTGTTATAACAAGCGGAAAAGCCCTGCCTCCTGTCCATTTCCTTGCCAGCCATTCATCAGTGTTCTCCGATATAATATTAAGAGCATCTGCATCAGCAATAACCGGAACCTCTGCATGTGAAAGCACATAGGCTGTAACTCTTTTGGACAATTCATTAACCGACATTCCCGGTCCGATGACAACAACGCTCGCAGCATTAAGCGCACTCTCCAAAACCGCCTCCGGCTCTTCGCCATAGCTCTTTACTATAGCCTCCGGAAGCATCGATTTAAGATAAGCGTCCGCCGATTCATGCGTGAGCACCGTAACAACACCTGCGCCTGTCCTGTATGCCGCAAGCCCCGACATAAAAGCCGCACCTGTCATATCCTTAGAGCCGGCTATTATAAGCGGTTTTCCGTAATTTCCCTTATTGCTTCTTGCAGGGCGTTTCAGGATATATTTTCCAAAATCCGTACTGCTCTCAAAATATAAAGCACTCACACCTGTGCCATGCGTTTTTACATATTCGGCAAAATCAAACGGAAGAAATCCTATGTTCTCAACATGTAATTCACCTGTGAAGCTTTTCCCCGGGTAAAGCAGCTCTCCAAGCTTGGCATATCCGAATGTGACCGTAATATCAGCGTGTACAGCAGCACCCATCACCTGTCCGTTGGCTGAATTGATTCCCGACGGAATATCAACGCTCACTACTTTTTTCCCCGATGTATTGATAAGCTCTACCACTCTTCTGTATGCACCTTCGATATCCCTTGAAAGTCCGATGCCGAACAGAGCATCCACAATTACAGTATATTCATCAAAAAATTTTCCGTGTATGTCCTCGTCAAAAAAATATACCGGAATACCCAAATGCTTTACCAGCCTGAGCTGGACATTAAATTCCGGTGTGGCATGCTCTGAATTTCCGATTAAAAGTACATGACATTCTTTTCCATCCATGGCTAACATTCTGGCAGCGGCAAGACCATCCGCTCCATTATTTCCCATGGAACAGACAAAAAGGGCACACGCCGTGCCCCCTGTCCCCATAAGCTCAGCAGTATATTCTGCCGTTTTCATCGCTGCACGCTCCATAAGCACAAGCGACGGCATACCATTTTCTATAGAATAACTGTCTATTCTCTTTGCCAATATTCCGTCAATTGCTCTTTTCATCGAACGCCTCCATCACTCCCGCTCCTAACATTCCATGCAGATATGTATAGATTTCCTCGTTCGTTATCTCTTTATCCTGTTTTAACACAACTCTTTCCTTGAGCTTCTCTCTCATCTGTTCAATCCACTGCTCAAGCATATCTATATCCTGCTTATTCTGATTGATTCTCTGATAGCATACCCTCACACTCTCAAAAATCAATGCGCTGTTGGCTTCCTTTATCTTGTCGGGAAGCTCATCAAGCTCAAGCTCAAGGTTATCCTGCTTCTGTCTCGCCTCGACTATAAGCCTCTGGCTTGCCGCCTGCTTCTTAAGACGCTTATTCTCAGGAATGGAGGTATCCTCCGCTGTTTCAAGCACACTCTGTGTCAGCTTATCGCGCACCACCCTTATATCCTTAAGGTCGGTATTGACCTTTCCCTGTCTCTTTAAAAGCTCCTTAAGTTCATGCTCAAGCTTCTTTATCAGCGGAGTCTTCTCGCTGTCCGGAAACAGCCGCAGCCACCTCTCATCTAAGCATGCTATCGGAATATTCTTCTTCTTTAAAAGCTCCCATATACGCATCTCCTGTGGTGTCATCTGTTCTTTTTTCTGTTCTGTTTTACCAAACCTGCCCATAATAAGCCGTCCTCTTCATAATTAAAGCAGACATCCCTCTAGCTTTTCCTGTCCGCTTCATCTTAAATATTAATCTGATATTACCACAAACAGGCTGCAGTCCGCAACACAAAAAAAGCAGACCATGCAATGCATAGTCCGCCATTTCATTTCCTATCTGCAGCTACTAAAATATTACTGATTACTTTTCCTTGCGTGCCAATCTGTATGACAGCTGCATAAGGCTCTCCGACAAATGTACATTCTCGACAACAACGTCATCATTGAGTGCCAGATCGGTATGTGCAAAATTCCATATTGCCTTAACTCCGGCCGCAGCAGCCTCCGCCGCAACCTCAGTTGCGCTTGTCTTTGGAATTGTAAGTGCAGCGATATCAATATTCTCCTTCCTGACAAACTCCGGCAGATCCTCAAGGTTCATAACCTCTATACCGCGTACCGTCATTCCGACAAGCTTCGGATTGATATCAAATATTCCCTTTACAACAAAGCCTCTCTTCTCAAACGCAGAATAGTTAGCAATCGCCTGACCGAGATTACCCGCACCTATGATAATCATATTGTGCTTCTTGTCTATGCCAAGTATCTTGGCAATCTCTGCATGGAGATACTTCACATTATAACCATAGCCCTGCTGCCCAAATCCGCCAAAATTGTTAAGATCCTGACGAATCTGCGATGCCGTAACCTTCATTCTCTCACTCAGCTCGTTAGAGGATATACGCTCAACACCGCTGTCAATAAGTTCCTCCAAATATCTATAATATCGAGGGAGACGCCTTATAACGGCGGTAGAAATCTCTCTTTCGTTCATTGGAACACCTCATATAATATATATTAACATTAAAACATTTAACGTAATCTATTATATTCGCTTGTTAAAAAAAAGTCAATTAAAATCGTATAAATTACTTAGCCGGTTATTCATCAGCAGAAAGTGTTTCCCAATCCTCATATAATTTTTCCAGCTTTTTCTCTATCTCCTGCTTTTTCTCATTCAATTTCATAAGCTGCTTTACATCTGAATACACCTCAGGAAGTGCAAGCTGTTCATCCAGCTCGGAATTATCTTTCTCTAACTGCTCAATACTCTTTTCTATCTTCGCTATATCATTCTGCCGTTTTCTTAATTTTGCCTGTTCTTCCTTCTGTGCCTTCCAGTCATCCTTCACGGCGGTGTTCTTTTCACTGCTTACCTGCTTAACCTCCTTAGGTGCAAGTATGTCCCTCTTCTCAAGATAATAATCATAGTTTCCGATGTAGTTGGTCACCGTATTTGCGGAAAGCTCCATAATTCTGCTCGCAGTCTTGTTAATAAAATATCTATCATGCGATACGTATAGCACTGTTCCCGTATATCTGTTAAGCGCCGACTCAAGAATCTCCTTCGACATAATATCAAGATGGTTCGTCGGCTCATCAAGTATAAGGAAATTGGCATTTGACAGCATAAGCTTTGCAAGGGAAACTCTTCCTCTCTCTCCACCACTTAAATCCGATATCTTCTTAAAGACATCATCACCCGTAAATAAGAAGCATGCCAGCATATTCCTTATCTGCGTGTTGGTCATATCAGGATATGCATCGCCGATTTCATCAAATGCTGTCTTGTCCATGTGAAGCACATTGTGCTCCTGATCATAATAGCCTATCTCGACATTCGCCCCAAGCTTAAGCTTGCCCGCATCTGCTTCAATTATGTGATTTATTATCTTAAGGATGGTGGTCTTGCCTGTTCCGTTATTTCCAATCAGTGCAACCTTCTCACCTTTTTTTATCTCAAAGCTCACATTATCAAAAAGCCTGTTCCCGCCAAACGCCTTTGAAAGTCCTTCTACACTCAGGACATCATTTCCGCTCTCCTTTGCAGGCTCTAATTTAAAATGCATTGTCTCCTGCTCGGTAATAGGCTTATCTATAACCTCAATCTTATCAAGCAGCTTTTCACGGCTCTCGGCACGCTTTATTGACTTCTCCCTGTTAAAGGACTTAAGCTTGGCAATAACCTCCTCCTGATGCTTTATATCACGCTGCTGATTATAATATTCCTTAAGCTTTGCATCCATAAGCTGCTTTTTCTTTGCCGCATAGTCGGAATAGTTTCCCGAAAATACACTGACAATACCTCTCTCCACCTCAATAACCTTAGTTACCACCTTGTCAAGGAAATAACGGTCATGTGCAACTATAATAACACTTCCATCATAATTCACAAGATAATTTTCAAGCCATGCTATTGAATTCATATCAAGATGATTCGTAGGCTCATCAAGCATAATTATGTCCGGCTTCGACAGCAGTAATCGTCCAAGCGCAACCCTTGTCTTCTGCCCGCCCGAAAGAGTATTCATCTTTTTTTCAAAATCACTCTCATCAAAGCCAAGCCCCTTGAGTACTCCCACGACCTCACTCTTGTAAGCATATCCGTTCTGAAGCTCGAACTGGTGCGTGCTCTTAGAATAAGCCTCCATTACAGCCTCAAGCTCAACGCCTTCTTTGCTGTGCATCTCAAGCTCAAGCCGGCGTATCTTCTGTTCAAGCTCTATGATATCCTTTTTTACGCTCAGCAGCTCATCATATATTGTATTATCACCGGAAAGCTTCTGGTGCTGTGCAAGATAGCCTATCGTTCTGTCCTTAGCTATTATGACTTCACCGCTGTCCGCCTGATACTCTCCCATGATAATGCGCAAAAGAGTTGTCTTTCCCGCGCCATTGATACCTACTATAGCCGCCTTTTCACGCTCTTCTATATTAAAAGAGGCATTTTTTATAATCTCATCTATACCGAATGACTTCGATATATTGTTACATGCTAAAACCATATTTTACACTCCCTGCATACTGCAGGCATTGCCTGCAGTACTGCCACCAATAAATAGCCTGAAGGCTTCACCTTCAAGCTTCATCACTTACTATTCATCCCCAACAATTATATTAACCGACATGGAGATAGGTATTACACCATCATCCGCCGTAAATGTAATCTTATATTCTCCTTCCTTCTCAGGAGTCCAGATAAAATTGCCACTTAACGTATCAAAATCTGCTCCATAAGGAAGCCCCTCCGCCTGCATAAGGATAGTGCCCGATTCACACTCGACCACATACTCTGCACCATCATCCGCCTCAGACATAAACTGTTCTGCTGCTATGTCTATGCCATCCGTAAACGGATTTCTCACCATGACATCAAAACATACCAGCTTTCCGGCCGTGACATGTATATCCTCCACCGGTACAAAATAAGGTCTGTGGACAGTCTGCAAAAGCCCATATTCCTCTGTCGGCACCTCGAATGTATAGCCGCACTCTGTATCATCCTTGACAGCCGCCGTCGGATAAGCATAGAGACTGTCCCGCGGTGTTCCCGGTGCAGGTGCATCGACAAGCACCTTCTCAACCCGGTAGTTCTCCCTGTCATGTCCCGGAATAATCGTAACCGCATTGTCCGTCGCATGATATGGATAATCCGGTACATATTCAAAACCGGTCGGTCTTTTATAGCTGTTATCCACCAGAACAATATGCGCCGAATCCTCGCACGCCATAAGCTCACAATTCTTTAAAAGACCATCGTGTACATCATCAAAGACAACCGCCGGTCTCTCATCCTCAACAATATATCCAAGCTTAATATTTTCGAGCTCAAGTCCATCAACATGGCGCGCATACAGCCCGTATGCGGGAAGTATTCCCCAGTTGCTCGGTTCAGGATATACATTTGCAAGCTCCGGCACGTTGAAAGGCGACGCAGCAAAGCATTTTCTGTCTGCATCCCAGCTCATTCTTGGAAGCAGACCCTCATTTTTTAGGAAAAAGTCATTTACAAGCCATGGCAGAACCTGTACCGACGGCTTAGAACCTAGCTGCGAATACTCCCACGCGGTGTTGAGCTGCCTCTGCTCCACTGCATGTTCCATAAGAATACCGCCGCGGTACTCAACATCTATATTCTTGATGCTTACATTCTTTACATGGCTGCTGTCCACACCCATGATAATGATTGGATACCTCGGATCTGCGTCCCTGACAGTGATATTGCTTATCTCGATATTTCTAATTGAGGCAATATTCTTATTTCCAACCGCATTGCCATAAAGACATAAGCTTTTCTTATCTATCTCCCTTGAAAAATCAGGCTCATAGCCTCTGCTCTGATTATTATAAGAGTATTCATAATATTTTCCGTCCTTCTCATAATAATTGGCAGGATTAAGTCTCACCGGATTCTTCTCATCCACAATATTAAAGTAAGAATGTCCGTCGACAGTTACCTTTCTGGTATAGTTGTATGACGGAACATATCTCATGGCAGGATAAGCGGAATATCCTTCCTTATCCGGCAGCACCCATTCCGTATTATCTATTCTTACATTATTTTCAGCGTTGATAAGCTCCGCAGCACTGTTTCCGGTAACAGGAAATCTTCCCCTGTCCCCGATTCTTATATAGATTGGCGAACTGCTCACATTCTCCATTGTACAATCCGTAAACACAATATCAGTCAGAGCCGATGTATCAACCGCTTCAAGTGCGAACCCGCGTGAACGTCTGAAACGCACATTCTTAACCGTCACAAGCTCATAGCCACAGGTTGATTCCGTTCCTAACTTCACCCGTGCGGTCGGACCGCATTTATCCGTTGCCACTACCTTGTCACAGGTATATTTGCCCTGATATACACTCCCGGCATCATATCCTGTAACATCACAGTCCTCTATGTACACGTTATACAGTGGCTTAAGCTCTCCCGCCCCATACGAAGCCTTCATAACGATGGCATCATCGGTCAGCGAATTGAATTTTGAATGAACCACTGTTACATCACGGCAGCAGTCTATATTGAAAGCATCCCTTATAGTGTCCACAAGTATCCCATCCACAAGCATGTTCTCCACGCCCTCACAGATAATGGCAAAATGTCCTGCGTCCACTATCGAAAAATCCTTGAGCACAACATTCCTACAGTTAACAAGGGCAATCCCCTTGTTACCATACCATGTCCCATTATGTCCATTTTCATTGCGGTACAATCCGCCTTCAGGATCCTCCCCTGAAAGAGCGTACCTTGTATATCCATATTCATCCTCATAGCTTCCGTCGATAAGTCCTTCGCCGCATATCATCACATTGGAAAGCTTCTCTCCATATATAAGGCTATTGGCAAAATATGTGTGTCCATGATCCTGAAGCCCTGCATATCTGCGAACCTCCGGCTCATCATAATTACCGCCCTCGCCTTCACAATTCTCATGGCTTGTATGTATCTCACTCCTTGCCGCGCGTATTACCGCTCCCCTGCATATACAGATATTGACATTGCTCTTAAGCCTTATCGTGTATGTCCTGTATTCACCCTCCGGAAAAACAACAGTTCCTCCGTTCACAGAAGCTTCTTCTATCGCCCTGTTAATCGCTGCGGCATTCGCGGCGGGAGGCTCCTCAGAACCTGCACCATAATCCCTTACATCATATTCCTTCTTACCCTTTTCTAACTGCCTCGCCGTTATATTGCAACCCGTGGCACGTTTCACTGTGTCCATGCTATCCTCCTGTTCTCATCTGTTTCACACTTGAACATATACAATAAATGTAATATAATTATTTTGATTAGTCAATAAAAATAAAAGTAACTACTATTCAGAAATGAGGATTTATATGGATACTATCACAATCAAGGTTGACCCATCCGGAAAGGGTGATTTTACAACCATCAATGATGCTCTCGACTCAGTTGAGGCTGTCAATGACAATATACCTGTAAGAATTGAGCTGGCACCGGGCGAATACTATGAAAGACTTGAGATAATCCGTCCGCATGTAACTCTCGTCGGTGAGGACCCGGACACCACCTGTATAACGCACAGTCTCTATGCGCTCATGCTCATGGAGGACGGTACCAAGCGCGGTACCTTCAGAAGCTACAGTGTCTTTGTCGATGCCAACGATTTCACAGCGGAAAATATAACCTTTGAAAATGCTTCCGGTGATGGAAGGGATGTCGGACAGGCGCTTGCCATCTACTCAGAGGGTGACATGGTAAAGTATATCAACTGCTGCTTTCTAGGCTGTCAGGACACCATATTTACAGGTCCGCTCCCACCTAAGGAGCTTAAGCCGGGCGGCTTCATCGGTCCTAAGCAGTTCGCTCCAAGAGTCAACGGAAGGCAGTATTACAAGGACTGCTTTATACGCGGTGATGTGGATTTTATATTCGGAAGTGCCACGGCATACTTTGAGAACTGCGAAATCTTCTCCAACAACCGCGGCGAGGAAATTAACGGCTATGTGACCGCCCCATCAACCCCTGAGGGGCAGGAATACGGCTATGTATTTGAGGGCTGTCATTTCACAAGCAACTGCCCTGCCAACTCCGTATACCTCGGACGTCCGTGGCGCAACTACGCAAAGGCAGTCTTTTTAAACTGTGAGATGGATGCCCACATAAGACACGAAGGCTTCCATGACTGGAACAAGGAAGCCACACACGAAACGGCATACTGGGCTGAATACAACAGCACAGGCGAAGGGGCAAAGGGCGAACGTGCACCATGGGTTCATAAGCTCACCGACGAGGAGGCTGCACACTACAGCCGTATGAATGTACTGGGCTTCTAGTAAATCCATGATTGACGCCTATCAGAAACACAGCTATCCCGGAAAGGAGAAACATGAACTACGCAGAAATCAAAAATGTAGATATAGCCAACGGTCCCGGCGTAAGAATCTCCCTCTTTGTCAGTGGATGTCCACACCACTGCAAGGGATGCTTCAATGAAGTAACCTGGGACTTCACATATGGTAAGCCTTACACGCAGGAAACCATCAATCACATATTGGAACTTCTAAAACCGGACTATATAAAAGGAATCACCTTCCTTGGCGGAGAGCCGATGGCACCATCAAATCAGGAGGCGGTTCTTAATACCATGCGTCAGATTAAGGAGCACTATACCAATAAGGATATCTGGCTTTACACAGGCTACCTTCTTGACACCGATATTATGGGAAAGATGGTTGACACCCTTCCCCACACTAGTGAGATTCTCAGCTATATAGATGTGCTTGTCGATGGTCCATTCATAGAGGAGCAGAAAAACCTGAATCTGCAATTCAAGGGTTCGGAAAACCAGCGGATAATCGATATGAAAAAGACACTCTCCAGCGGAAGCATTGTGCTCTGGAGCGAAGATTAAAAAATGCACCTGCGGCACGATATGTACACTCTTAACTGAACAGACTTTACAGCAGTGACTTTGCCGCGTAAATCAGTGAGTATGTTACATATCGGTTTTGCAGGTGCATTTTTGTCTCTACCCAGCTTGCTCAATCTATCATAAAACAAATACAGCCTCATATACTTTAAAAGTATATGAGGCTGTAAACACAAGTGCAGTCGGCGGGACTTGAACCCGCACCCAAGCAATATGGACTAGATCCTTAGTCTAGCGCGTATGCCAATTCCGCCACGACTGCTTAGTATGTAGTTCGTTGTAATCGCTCTTGCGTCACAACAGAATGTATAATATCACATGTGTTTTCAAATTGCAAGTACTTTTTAAAATTTTTATATATTTTCTTTTCATTTCTTTTCATTTTCCACTTTCCCTTTTCCGATTGTTCAATTATAATAATACTGTATTACTCAATTGATAGTGTAAAATCAGGTTATAAAAACGAAACGAGGTTACTATGAACAACATTCAGATTAAAGTTAAAAAACTTAAAGAAGGTGCCGTTATGCCAACACGCGGCACAGAATACGCTGCCGGTTCAGACTTATATGCATGCATTGATTCACCCGTTGTCATCGCACCGCATGAGACCGTTATGATTGGCACAGGTCTGGCGATGGAGATTCCTGCCGGGTATGCAGGGCTTATATATCCAAGAAGCGGAATCGCCTCCAAGCGTGGTCTTGCACCTGCCAATAAGGTAGGCGTGGTCGACCCGGACTACCGAGGCGAATTTATGGTGGCAATGCACAATCACTCAGAAGCACCTGCCACCATTGAGCCGGGCGAAAGAATAGTACAGCTTGTCATCACACCTTTTCTCACGCCGGACTTTGAGGAGACGGACGAACTCTCCGATACTGTTCGCGGCGAGGGCGGATTTGGTTCCACCGGTGTGCATTAAAATAAAAATACCGGAGTGTGATTGAAAAATCATACACTCCGGCATTTACTATAAGCCTGTAATGAAGGACATTATAGTATGTCTATCATTACAGCTTTTTTTGATTTAAAATTTTAATTCTATATTACCCAAGATGAAACTGTTTGACAATACTTCTGAGTTCTTCAATTGACTGTCTGCACTCCTTGAGTTTTTCGTACCCTTCCGCAGTAATCTCCTGTGTCTCACCGGATTTTTCGGCTATATCATTAATTCCGGCAGAGGACTGCGCCATCATATTGTTAATTCCCGTGGAGGCACCGGATATCTGCTCAATAAGCTCCTCCAGCTTCTGCATTGCTTCCTTCGTGCTACCCATAACGGACTTAAACTCTCCTGCATCCTGCCTGTATTCGGCACCGGCCTTCTTAAAGCTCGCATAATCTCCGACAACCGTATTTTCCATAAAGTCCATTATGGTGGATATACATTCTGTAAGATTGTTAACCGCCAAATTGACCTCACCGACAATCTCATTGATATTGTCAACGCTGTGAAGTGTCTGTGCTGCAAGTGCTCCTATCTCAGACGCAACCACTGCAAAGCCCCTTCCCGCATCACCTGCCCTTGCAGCCTCTATGCTGGCATTGAGTGCTAAAAGATTGGTCTGTGATGAAATATCCTTTATGTCATTGGTCAGTTCATTGATCCGCTTGACCGCCTTCGACTGTTCAACAGCCTCATTAGTCCTATCCTTAATCTTAGAATATACCTCATCAACCTTGCGGCTTGACTCAGTACTTGCCTCCTCCATCGCAACGGCACGCTCCTGTACAAGCTTTGAGTTCTGCTCACCATCCACAGCAAGCTTGTATATCATGCCGGAATTTTTCTTTACCTCCTGGATATTCTTAGAGATATTCTCAGTATTATCAAGTGTCTCCTGCATTCCTGCAGCCAGCTCCTGAGTTGCTGCGGAATTGTCCATGGCATGATCACTGTTAACCTTCATTATATCATCAAGTCTTGTCACACTCTCTACAATTGTTGAATTGGCACTGTCAAGCCGCTCCATAATGCTCCTCAATACCTTTCTCATATCATGTACTGAGTTAGCCATGACTCCGATTTCATCCTTCTGCTGCCTAAGCTTCTTACCCATCTGCGTAGGTGTAAAATCAAGTCTTGAAGTCTGCTGTATGATATCCGTAACATATTTTATAGGTCTTGAAATCATATTTCCTATTAAAATACCTATTCCGGCAGACACCATAAGTGCCAGCACAAGTGCACCTAATATAAGTCCGACCATTCTGTTTGCATCTGCAAATATCTCAGCGTTCGGAGCAGTGAGTACAAGCTTCATTCCATTATCAAGGTTAAAATAGAACATCTGCTTTCTAATATTTTCATACCTGTATATGTATCCCTCTCCCTGCTTTGAGCTATCATTCAAATAGCCCGCTATACCTGACAGAGACGAATCTAAGTCTGCTATATTCTGTGACTGAAGCTTATCCTTATGGTGCATAAGCACACCATCGGCATTCGTTAAAAATGCATAGCCTGTATCATATATTGAGATACCATCAACTTCATCTGTCAGAGTTGAAAAATCAATATCCATTCCTACAATACCTATCGAGGTTCCATTCGAGGCATAGAGCGGAACTACATACGATATCATATATACATTGATATTTTCATTGAGATATGGTTCCATCCACATTGCATGTCCTGCTTTGACCGGCTGATAATACCAGCCGACATGAGCTGAATCGTCCTCATCATACATGGAAAAATCTGTCGGTGTAAGGAGTGTAAATTCATCATTCAGCGAATCCCTGGACATGAATATTCCTGATGTCGGATTGGAATACTGTGGATTGTACCGTACATATGCCGTAACCGCACCATCCGTGTGCGAGGCAAAATTGACTGCCGCATCCGTAATCAGCTCAGTATACTCATCAGCATACTTTTTACTCTTTACAAAAGCTTCATAGTCAAAATCATTGCTGACTGCATCACTCAGAGTATTCACAGACTGTTCAATCTGTGAAATAATACCATTAATCCTCTCTGCATACAGTTCACCTTCCGTCCTCGCCCGTTCCTTAGAATCCTCCGACGCCATCCGGGACGAATTATACATTGCAAGCGTTCCTATTACCGCAGCAGTCAAAAGAGAGCACATCAGAATAGCCATAATAATCTTTGTCCGTATGTTCTTCATAAGCATGCCTCCATATTATGTTTTCACAAACTTATTGTTTACATAATTTTACTCCTGCGTCAAATAATCTGTCAATATAAATATCAAATACTTATTTGTTCTATTGTATGATGTTGGGGTCAAAACATGTGCTATAAACTTAGCATGTATAACGTATTATATTTATGCATATCACGACTTTTGGAAGAAGCTTAGATGTTCTTAGAACTCTGTTCACACACTAGCCAGAACCGGCACGGATGCCGGTTCAGAAGCAATGCATACAAGGATGTATGCCTGCTTCGGTGGCGGACGTATAGAAAGCCTATATCAGAGTTCTTAGAACATCTTGCTTCGTACAACGGAGCTGATATGCATAAATATAATACGTTATACACTCGTAAATTAAGTTGGCATATTTTGACCCCAACATCATTGTATAGAAATAATACGTCCTGTTTCAGCCATCGTTCTATGTGAGATTGAGAGCACTGTTCTGTCCTTTGACACATTTTTCAATGCCTGTAAAACCGTCTTTTCCGTCTCGGCATCGAGATTAGCCGTTATCTCATCAAGCAGTAGGAGCTCCGGCTCTGCCGCCGCGGCTCTTGCAATTGAAAGAAGCTGCCACTGTCCCTGCGAGAATAATCCGTGAGTGCACACTGTATCATATCCGTTCCCAAGCTTCATTATCGTATCATCCAGCCCCGCGAGCCTTGCAGCAGCTTTTACGGCATCGTCCGTAATCGACTTGTCAAACAGCGTTATCTGCTCTTTTACCGTCCCCGGAACCATGTGGAATGACTGTTCAACATAGCCGAACAGTCTTCTTCTCCGGGAATCCTCAATGGTTGACGCTGGCATTCCATTTATGAGCACGCATCCGCTCTGCGGTTCGTATAAGCCAAGCAGAAGCTTGAATATTGTACTTTTTCCCGCACCTGTTCTTCCTGAAAGTGTGGCCTGTTCTCCCTTTCTTATTGCAAAGCTCACATTGTCGAGAACCACATGCTCATCATAACCAAATGTGACATTCTTAAGTTCAACCACCGGTTGTCCATTCAATTCCTCCTGATTTTCAATGCTGTTTCCGGAAATATTTTCTTCTTTATTTTTACCTTCTTTATCTTCGCTGTCAACACGCTCCGCAAGCCTGCTTTTAGTACCATCGTACTTGTTCTTCTCAGGAAGCTCCAGGAACTCATTTATCCTCTTTATGCCGGCGAATGCGGACTGGATTGTCTGTATTTCCATTCCAAGGCTCTCCACAGGTGAGAAAATCTCTGATATATAGTTGATTACAGCAACTGCTGTACCTGCAGACATTCCGAAGAACGCAAGCACACCCGTATTCCCGGACGCAGACAGAAGCATTACAACAGCAACAACCACCGCGTTGAGTATCAGTATGACAGGTGAGTATACAGCATCATAGAAATTGGTCTTCTCCATAGCTCGGTAGCTCTGCCCGATATATGTGTCATACTTTTCCTCCATATACCGTTCCTTCCTAAGGCAGTGGATTGTCCTTATATTATGGATTGTCTCAGGAACATGACCGGAAGCCCTGCCGACTGCCCTTCTGTTTTCAAGCTGTGAGGCAAGCATGTTCTTCTGCACATATCCGGTAAACAGAAACAACACCGGCAGCAGCAATAAAAGCACAATCGCAAGCCCCATATTTTTAACCCATATAACCACAATAATACTGATTATCCTGCATACGTCGGCGAACATGCTTATGATTCCCGATGTGAACAGATTCTCAACTGTATCGACATCACCGACGAACCTTGACACAAGATTTCCCGGTTCCTGCCTGTTGAGCTCATCCGCCGACAGCTTTATAAGCTTTTCCATGAGGCTGCTTCGCACAGCATGTGTTATCTTCTGTCCAAATACGGTGAGAAGTCCCTCCCTTGCCGATTCCATAATACCTGTCATCGCAAGCATAATAAAATAAAAAACAACCATCCTAAGTGGAAGTGTGCTTCCTGTTGTCAATGTATCGACTATATCTCCAAGTACAAGCGGTGGAATCAGCGCCAGCACTACCGCGCCCACAACCGCAATTAAAATGCCTGCGGAAAGAAAACCATAGCCTGTTACTGTATGTAAAATAATGCTTCCAACATGTCCGCCCTTTTTTCTGTCATTTTCACCAGACTTCATCCATACCGCCTCCCTTCTGGTCATTATAAAGCTTCGCATATTCAGGCACTCTGTGCATAAGCTCTTCATGCGTGCCTACCTCCGCTCTGCCGTTCTCAAGCCATATAATCTTATCCAGCTCCGGAAACATATACAGTCTGTGTGAGATAAGAAATACTATTTTATTCCCGGACATACTCCTCAGATTATCATAAACCTGTTTTTCCGTGTTCTTGTCAAGTGCTGAGAATGGGTCATCTAAAATCATGACCGGTCTTTCGTGACATATAGTTCTTGCAAGTGCCAGTCTCTGTGCCTGGCCGCCGGACAGCCTTACACCGCCTGTTCCAACCATTGTGTTCACCCCGGCTTCCATTGCTGCCACCTCACCATCGAAGCACACCTTCCCAAGAAGCTCCTTCTCGTCACTGTCATCGCCAAGAAGTATATTGTTCTTTATAGTATCCGCAAACAACTCCGTGTCATGCCCAAGATAGCCTATCATGCCCGCGCGCTCCACATCAGTAAGCTGCGAAAGCTCCCTGCCGTCAAACTTAATGCTGCCCTCATAAGGGTACTCACATAAAAATACCTTTCCAAAGGTCGATTTGCCGCATGCCACAGGTCCTGTTATACCTATCATCTGTCCAGGCTGTGCCTTGAAGGATATCTTTTCAAATATCTTTTCATCGTCTGCCATATTCGGATATCTGAAGCCAAGCTTATTCACCTCAAGCTCCTTAACAGCTGCTTTATCCGCCTGTATCACATTTCCGGCACCGGCTTTGCTCTCCGCATTTTCCTCTTCACGCTTCATAAGCGGCTTGATTCTCTTCCATGATACCTGTGCCTTATGAACGGCGTTAAAAAGCTTAGCCGCTTTTGATGACTTCACCGACAGCTTGGTAAAGCATGACAAAAATGTGGTGAATGCCGCGATATTCCATAGCTTCCAGCCTGTGCCAAGAACATTTTTTCCGCCAAAATACAGGATAAAGATAACTCCTATCATAGAAATAACCCTGTACAGCGGAGTCATCATCGTGTTCCATATATTTGCCTTCACAGCCGCCTTCTCATACGCCGACAGCCTGCTCTCATAATCGCTTCTTCTCTCCTCCTCACATCCAAACACTCGGTAGGTTATGGCATTTGAAGCCCTGTCAAGCGTCGCATCGCTCAGTATTCCCGACTGCTTCTTGTATGCTGCTCCTGTACGCTGAACCACAACCTTCATCTTCTCTGCAACAACATAAGAAATCGGAGGGAACACAAGACTTATGATTGCCAGTCTCCAGTCATACCACAAAAGCATACCCATATAGGCTGCCATCGCAACTCCGGTATCAAAAATCTCTGTTGTGAACTTTCTCATACCTTCCACGCAGTCATCTACATCAAGGATTGCCTTGGTCATGACATTTCCAACGCCCTCCTCATTTATCTCCTGCCTGCTCTTTCTCACAAGGCTTCCATACAGCACATGCTTCATCCTTCTGTTGACATTGTTCGCAAAACGTCTCACATAAAAACGCTTAATATACCTTGAACCCTGCACTATTCCTGTGACAACCACGTAGACAAGCACAAGGATGAGCATATCATTAAAGTTCTTCCTTCCGCCAAGAATGTCCACAAGGCAGCCTGTCATAAGACCCTCAAACCACGGACCCGCAAGAAGTCCCAGATTGTACACAAATCCCGACACCGTCACCGCTGTAAGAACTCCCCACTCAGCCTTAAAATAAGAACTTATCCTGTCTGCGTTAAAATTATCAGCATCAAAATTTTCTTTTTTCATAAGTCCTTTCTTCCTTGTCCTATTACTAAAAAAGATGTACTATCAACCAACCAGATGATAGTACATCTTTTTTATAATGTCAATCTATGATATAACGCAATTTACAGCTTGAACCTTATAGCTATTACTTCGCAATAATCTCCATGAGCTTGTTGCTTCTCTCGATAAATGCACTCATGCGCTCCGGCTTAAGAGGTGCGTGTGCAAGCTCTGCAAGATCATATAACTGCTCACAGAAGATTGCTGTGTTCTCTCCCTCCGGATTAGCCTCAACATACTGTACAAGTGGGTGCTTTGCATTGAGGACAAGTGTCTGTCCCTCCTGTCCGAACATTGAAGGATCCATGCCATACATACCGTACATCTTCATCATATCCTGCATACGCTTTGAATCCTCGGACACGGTAATCATTGAAGCAATCGACTCATTCTTCAGTTTTTCAAGCTTGACAGCAAGCTTATCGTTGCCAAGAGCCTTCTTAAATACTTCTGAGAGCTTGTCCTCTCTATCCTTGAGCGCCTTAGCCTCGTCCTCTGTCTGCTCCTCCTTAAAGGTCTCTGTAAGGTCGGAATCAATACTTAAGAACCTGACGCCCTCATTCTTCTGCTCAATATGATTGATGAATGCCGAATCAATGTTGTGTGTGAGTATAACAGCGTCTAAGCCTGCCTCCTTAAACATCTTTATATACTGACCCTGCTCTGTCTCATTCTTTACATAGAATACAGTGTTCTCATGCTTCTCCTTGTTCTCCTCAAGGCACTCAGGAAGTGTGAGATACTTGCCATCAAGGTTCTTAAAGAGGATATAATCCTTCATCTTATCATAGAACTTGTCATCCTTTAAGCAGCCGTACTTGATGAACGGGTTAATGTCATCCCAGTACTTCTCATAGTTCTCCTTCTCAGTCTTGTACATACCGGTGAGCTTGTCGGCAACCTTCTTGGTGATATAGTCGGAAATCTTCTTTACAAAACCATCATTCTGAAGTGCACTTCTCGATACATTGAGAGGAAGATCAGGACAGTCGATAACACCCTTTAAGAGCATAAGGAACTCAGGAATAACCTCCTTAATGTTATCAGCGATGAACACCTGATTGTTGTAAAGCTTTATTGTTCCCTCTATTGTATCATACTCAGTATTTAACTTAGGGAAATATAAGATACCCTTTAAGTTAAACGGATAGTCCATGTTAAGGTGAATCCAGAAAAGCGGCTCCTTGTAATCCTTAAATACCTTGCGGTAGAACTCCTTGTACTGCTCCTCTGTGCAGTCATTAGGATGCTTTGTCCAAAGAGGTGTTGTATCATTTATAGGAACCGGTCTCTTTACAATCTTAAGCTTCTTAGAAGCCGGAACTGTCTCAACTGTCTCCTTTGTTCCATCCTCCTTCTCAATCTCCTCAGTCTTAGCTTCCTCAACGATTGTCTCCACAACCTTATCTGTGTCAAGAAGCTCATCCTCGTTGATTGTCTGGTACTGCTCACCTGCGTCCGCATTCTCAACATATATCTCAACAGGCATGAAGGAACAATACTTCTCTATAACTTCCTTTGCACGGTACTCATTGGCGAACTCATTGCACTCCTCAGACAGATAGAGAGTAATCTCAGTACCTCTTGTTGTCTTAGTACCCTCTTCCATATCATACTCTGTACCGCCATCGCACTCCCAGTGAACAGGCTTAGCTCCCTCCTGATATGAGAGTGTGTCTATTGTGACACGGTCAGCAACCATGAATGCCGAATAGAAACCAAGTCCGAAATGTCCGATAATCTGATCCTCGTTAGCCTTGTCCTTGTACTTCTCAAGGAATGCCTCAGCTCCTGAGAAAGCTATCTGGCAGATGTACTCATTGACCTCGTCTGCAGTCATACCAAGACCATTGTCGATAAACTTGATTGTCTTATCCTTAGCACTTACAATAACCTTAACCTGATACTTGTTGTCCTCCGGTGCACTGTACTCGCCCATGAGTTCAAGCTTCTTGAGCTTCGTTATTGCATCACAACCATTGGAGATAAGCTCTCTGTAGAAAATATCATGGTCTGAATATAACCACTTCTTGATTATAGGAAAAATATTGTCACTGTTAATTGATAAACTACCATGTGTATTAGCCATTATCATAACCTCCGTATACTGAATTCATCATTTTTTATTTCACAATTTTATATAGCTGCACCTTATTTTAGCACTCTCAAGCTGCAACAGTTATATAGTAATACCTGTTTTTGTAAATGTCAACACTTTTTAGCACTCATTTGTCGCGACTGCTAATAATTTTATATTTTTTTAATATTTTCCCAATATATTGCCTTGTTTAATACACAATTTTGTCTTATACTTAACATAAAAATAATTTTAAAGGATTGACAATGAACAAGGATTTAGAATTTATCGATATCGACTTAGATAACAGCAGCACAAAGCCTGCCATAAAAGGAACCTCACAGAATAAAAATAATAGAAATAATGTATATAATGTAGACAATTCGAACAGTTCCGGCATTTCAGACAATGCAGGCAATTCAGATAATATAGCTACCGTAAATAATGCAGACAACAGCTACAACGCAAATACTGTAGATGACTATGACAGCGAATCAGATGACGATTTCCATTATAAAATATCAAATGAAGCCCTTGAGGAGACGGAGGATACAGATACAGATGATACCGACGATACACCTGATGATGCAAAAAAGAAGAGTCGCAAATCACATATCATGCGTGAGATAGCCAGCTACATATTCATTGTGGCGGCAGCATTCGCACTTGCCTGCCTGTGTAACCGCTTTCTGATAGTCAACGCAAGAATACCTTCCGGCTCCATGATTCCCACAATCACTCAGGGAAACAGAATCATAGGCAACAGACTTGCATACATAAAATCAGAGCCACGCCGTGGTGATGTTGTAGTCTTCTACTACCCTGATGATGAATCGCAGAAATTCATCAAGAGAATCATCGGTCTCCCCGGAGAAACCATTTTCATTTCCGATGGTATTGTATATATTGACGGACAGCCTCTTGATGAGAGTGCCTATCTCACTGCGGAGACCTACGGTGTGAGTGGTCCATTCACAATTCCCGATGACTGCTATTTCATGATGGGTGATAACCGCAACAGTTCAAACGATTCGCGTTTCTGGACAAATCATTTCGTACATAAGGATAAGATAATAGCCAAAGCTCTTTTCTGTTATTATCCTTCATTCCACGCAATTCACTAGGCATATACCTATCAGATGTACAGCCAACAGAATATATAAGCTATGGCAAAAATAACCTGCCCACAATCACATAGGCAGGTTATTTTCATTAATATCATTTTTCTTACATAATGCATTTGTAAACGCATATTATGATTCGTTAATGTCATTTTAAGCTACAATGCATGTCTTAACACATGTCAATTCATAGTGTCCTTCAGTATCCTTATTCCTGTGAACTGAGCTTCTCCCATTGTCTGTCATCTATAATCAGCTCAACGCCATCCGAAAAATCTCCAAGGTGTTTTTCAAACTGCTCATTGCGCCTTTTCTGAATTATGCTCTCCGTCTGGCTCTCCGCCTTCCCTGTGACATTGTCATCTATGCAGTAAATCAGATACCAGCCATTGGTACAGCTTACAATATCGCTAATCTGTCCGGTGTCAAGATTAAAAGCCGCATCCTCAAAGCTCTTTTCAAGTTCTCCCCGCCCTATCTGTGCAGTGTAATCAGGAATATCACTGTACTTAGAAACCAGTGCGGTAAAATCCTCCCCCGCTTGAAATTCCTCAAGCGCTTTCTCAAGCTTCTCTACCTTAGAAGAAGCATCCCCTGATTTATCAGAATATATGTACTGTATCCTGATAACACGCGCTTCATCTACACTCACCTGCGTATCTACACTTCTTGTAAGCTCATCATACACCTTATCCGACAGAACCATCATCGCAAAAAGCTTCCTAAGCTCATCCCTTTTTATATAAGCTATATCCTCTGAATGTTCATCATAAAAAGCATCCGCCCGGGCTGTGCAGTCTGCCAGCTCCGAATCACTCAGTGCGATATGCTTATCATCGGCAAGCATATTCACAAGCACAAGCCTGGCTGCCATATCTAAGACCATATTATCGACATGAGCTTTAAAAGAACGATTTGCAAGCTCCATAGTCCAGATATCGGACGTAAGTGCATTTTCATATCCGGTTCTGACAGCCTCAAGGAGCACCCGCACCTGAGCAGATGTTATATATTCATCCCCGCCTCTTATTACAGCTTCATCCCCGGAGCCGGTTGTAAGTGTAAATGTATATCCATTTATAGTCGCCTTAGTTCTGCCTGAACTACACCCACAGCTGCAAAATACAGTGAATATAAGGATACACAGACATAATCGTACTCTTATTCTAGCCTTCAACATAAAGATATCTGCCATCCGGCAAAACAAATACTTCTAATGCATCGGAAGCATCCCCCATCTCCTCGTCATCTATTCCCTCTTCTCTCCAGAAGTCCCTAAGCTCCTTCTCCGAATTAAAAACCTGTGCAAAACAATCCTCAAGGAATTCCATTGCCTCATCCACCGTCTCCGCAACAGGCTCATCAAAAAGCCTGCCCTGATCCTTTAAAAATACCTCTGCACACATTTCATCAATCTCGTTCATATTAAAACCTCCACATTTTTTACTTCTCAAGTTCTTCAATTATAGCAATCAGGCTGTCCTCAACGCACTCTGTCTCATACTGTGCGTATTCCTTTACCTTTTCTACAGCCTGCTTCATGACAACAGGATGACCGACAGCCTGAAACATTTCTATGTCATTGAAATTATCTCCGAATGCAACGCACTCTTCAGCATCAAAATGCATAAGACGCTGTATCGTTTTTATAGCGCTGCCCTTATTAACCCCTTGTGCCGTGTAATCAAGCCACTGCTTTCCCGACACGCATGCCTGTGCACGTCCGGCAAATTCATTAAGAAAAAAATCCTGCGAATTCTGAATCCCGGCAGGGTCATAGACAGATATCTTCACATAATCCTCTCTGATATGCTCTAAATCATCCACCAGACATATATCATTCCTCACAATATCTCTCATTCTGACAAGATATGCCTCCGACTTAGGCTTAAGGTACGAAGTCCTCTCCCCTGAGACAAGCACCTCGCACTGTCCAACCCCGGTTATAGCTCTTATAATCTCTCTGCCAAGCCCGGTATCCATAGGAGTCTTATCAACAAGCTTATCCTTATATATGATGACTGAACCATTTTCACAAATATACATCATATCATCCGCCACATCGCCAAAAAGCCTCTTAAGATTCGGATATTGCCTTCCACTCGCTGCACAAAAAATAATTCCATTGTCATTAAGTCTCTTTATAAGCGGTATGAGTTCCTGTGACACCTTCTGCGCACCATTTAACAGAAGTGTGCCATCTAAGTCGCTCGCAATAAATTTTATTCTTTTCTCTTTCACTTTAAAACCACCTGTACTGCATTATTTCCCGATAATCAGAAAATGCATTCCCTCATAATTCTTCCTATCGGGAGCCCGACAACATTGTTATAATCCCCATCAATCTTTACAATAAATTCAGCAAACAAGCCCTGAATTGCGTAGGCACCCGCTTTATCCATCGGCTCTCCTGTCGCAACATAAGCCTCAATCTGCTCATCCGTCATCGGTGCGACATAAACCTTCGTCTCCTCGACGAAAGTCCTGGTCTGTGCAATTCCTTCCTTAAGATATACCAGTGAAACTCCCGTGTATACACTGTGCTGCTTTCCCTGAAGGAGCTTAAGCATTCTCACAGCATCATCCTTATCCTTCGGCTTTCCAAGTATCTCATCCTTATATGCGACAATGGTGTCTGCACCTATAACCAGCACATTCTGTCCGTCACCATCATTCCCGCTCTTATCATCAGATAGCGAATCCATAGCAGCCTTGTACACCAGCTCCCTCGCCTTCTGCGATGAGAGCTCCATGACTATCTCCCATGGAATCTTACGCGTGATTACCTCTTCGCAATGGCTTGGCATAACTTCAAATTCAAGTCCCATCTGCTTTAAAAGTTCCTTGCGTCTTGGTGATGCGGACGCAAGAATTATTTTGTTCATATCGCGGATCGTCTTCATCCGATACATCCTCCAAAATACCTATGTTTATCATTTTCTATGTTTATCATTTTCTATTCTTATCAGAATGATTATAATGCATACTCACATAACCGTCAATTCATAAATAAATAGAAGAGTGCATGAAAAATGTAATCCATTCTTCACACACTCTTTAAAAGACTTAGCTTTCAGGCATTTTCTTCAAGCTCCACATCGTCCAGCTTGACGTCTATGCCTCTTGTCTCAACCGGGGTCGAAAACACAATCTGGGTGCTCGTCCTTCCGAATTTCTGAAGCTGTCCGATAAATGTATCAAGCTCCTGCGTACTTGGAAACATCACCTTAAGCAGCATTGAAAAATCACCTGTTACGCAGTTACATTCAACAACATTCGGACATGCCTTTACAAATGGGTAAAACTCCGGCTTCTGTGTCGGCATGACATCCAGATTGATAAATGCCGTTATATGGTATCCCAGCTTAAACGGATTCACCTTTGCCTCATAGCCTGAGATAATCTGCTCCTTCTCAAGCCTCTCAATTCTCGCCGAAACGGCAGGTGAGGATAAAAATACCTGCTCCGCCAACGCCTTCAACGGCATTCTCGCATTCTTCTGAAGTAGTGTAATTATTTTTTTATCAATTCTGTCCATATAAGCATTCCTCCGAAAATAAAAAAGACAATATCTCCGCCAGCTTAATAAAAATAAGCACATACGGCAAATATTGTCTTCTTTGACATTTAATATTAATTTTTTAAACTTAAATACATAATACATTACATTAATTAAAATATCAAGTTTTTTTTATAATTATTTTGTCTCGATAAAATTTTATCTGCATCCATTATTTGATGACACTGTAAAATCATTCAAACCGGATTTCAAAACTACCGCATATCCCATAAGCCTCCGCCTGATTATGATTGCTTTTTCGTCATGTATATGATATTTTGTAATTGAAGCAGCTTCAGACACCAGAATATTTCTAAAAAGAATAATATAGCACCCTACATTATCGGTGCAGAAAGAGGAGAATATGTCTAACAAAAATAATAATGAGGATTACATGAATGAGTTTGAGGAGGGTACAGTAACACTTTCCCTCGATGACGGAAAAGAAGTAGAATGTGGTATCGTTGCGGTATTCCCTGTCGGTGAGCAGGACTATATCGCACTTCTCCCACTTAACGATGAGGACGCAGCCGACGGCGAAGTGTATCTCTATCAGTATTTTGAGGATGAAAACGGAGAGCCATCACTCGGCAATATTGAGGATGACGAAGAGTATGAGCGTGTTGCGGATGCATTCGATGAGCTTATGGATGAGGATGAATACGCAGAGCTCTTAGCAGACGATGAGGATGAGGAATAATCCTCACCCCCCTGAAAAACATTACCCTGAATAATTGGTACCTGAGCGGTTCCATCTGTAACCACTTGTGCCCCTGTTAAAGCCTCCGCCAGCGGGGGCTTTTTCGTTGTCCTTTGGCTTCTGCGCTGTATACAGACCAGCCTCTATGAGGAATCTGCTCACCTCAAGATTCTTATTGTACTTCTCGCCCGCACTATATATATACAGCCGGCTCTTTGCACGCGTCATTGCCACATAGAACATTCTGCGCTCCTCCTCGATGTCTGAGTCAAGCACAGCCTTTCTGTGCGGGCATACCCCCTCATTGGCATCTATAATGAAAACTGTGTCAAACTCAAGTCCCTTGGAGCTGTGCATTGTAGTCAATGTAACCCTCGGCACGCTTTTGTCCGGAACCTCATGTACACGCTGTCTGTATTCGCTCACCGCCCTGTCCCACTCCACAAAGGTATTGTGTTCTCTCGCACTCTCATGGATGTCATTTAAAACATCGAACAGTTCATCCGGCTGAATGTGATGGTTTAACGCATAGTCCGCAATGTACTCATCATATCCTATTCCGCGTCTTATATAGTTGACAGCTGCGTATGGGTTAAGCTTTGCCACCATGGCAAGGTCGTCCTTTAATTTCATTATGCGCTCCACCATCCACTGCTTGTCCTCATAGTATGAGCACAGCTTATCAAGGTCTATCTCCTCGTCTGTGAGATAATCCCTGCCTATGTATCTCTTCGGCTTATTGCACACCGAAATGAAATCAGCCCTGTTAGCAGTGCCAAGAGCCAGCCTTATGTATGCAAAAATATCCTTGGCTATCCAATGCTCAAACATATCCGGCAGCTTATCCCTTATCTGAAAAGGAATCCCATTCTCCATGAGCCTTCTTACCAGCGAACCGATTCCCGCTGAGGTTCTGTACAGTACAGCTATGTCACTGTAGCTTTTCTTCTCCCCATGCACAAGCGCCTTTATCCTCTCGCACACCTCGGCGTACTCATCGATAAAATCCTTGGTCTGCCTCACAATCACGGCTCCGCCGCCCTGCTTGTCCGTTCTTATATTCTTCTTGTATCTTTTATTGTTGAATCTTATGACGTCTCCCGCCGCCTTCACAATCTCCGGTGTGGAGCGGTAGTTCACATCAAGCACGACCTTTCCGGCATTTCTGTAGTCATTGCCGAAGTTGAGCATGATATCCGGCTTAGAGCCTCTGAAGCCATAGATGCTCTGGTCATCATCCCCGACAATGAACAGATTATTCTCCGGCTGTGCAAGAAGCCTTATCGTGTCATACTGAATCTTATTGATATCCTGAAATTCATCGATAAGGATATACTTAAACTTGCTCTGCCATGCAGAAAGGATGTCCCTCCGCGCCGTGAGAAGCTCGTAGGTATAGCACAGCATATCCTCAAAATCTATCTTTCTGCTGCCGCGCAGCTTACCGGAATACTCCTCATAAATGCTCCTGAATACATCCGAAGGGCAGTTGGTTGAATAGTAATTCTCTATGGCGATTCTGTCCGACTTGACACGGCCTATCTCACCAAGCACATTCCCGACAAACTCACGCTCATCCTCAATGTCCAGCTCATGCCTTGTAATCGCATTTTTAACAATGGAATATCTTTCCTCCTCCTTCACGATGTTCGATGCTGAAAGGTTATAAGCATGCTTTAATATAGTAAAAAATACCGCATGAAATGTTCCAAACGTCACGTTTCTGCCTCTGTTATCATCCATAAGCCTGTAAAAGCGTTCCCTCATCTCCTCCGCAGCAGCTTTCGTAAACGTAATCACAAGAATATTAAGCGGATTGACTCCCTGTTCAATCAAGCGCTTAACCCTCCTTGTGATTACAGTAGTCTTGCCTGAGCCAGGTCCTGCAAGCACCAGCATAGGCCCCTCTATATGATTGATTGCGTTATTCTGTGCTTCATTAGACTGCATTTTACCCCTCATTTCTCCTTGGAATTGCTGTATAGTATCCGTATATATGTGTATCTTAAAACATTCTACCCACCATGCGCCGGCATGTCAAGCTATGCAGGCTTATATAAATACATACCGGCGCATATCATGACATACTGGCGTATATCAGGACATACTGACGCATATCATGACATACCGGCGCATATCAGGACATACTAACGTATGCAACAGTGCCCTGACTCATGCCACTTCATGTCCTGACATGCCGGTGTTTAGTCATGCTATGATATGGCAGAAAAACGAAGCCTGCTTTCTTTTTAGCTACAGCAGGCTCCGTCTCGTGGTTATCAATAAATATTCAGATCAGTAACCGTTATCTGCTCACAAATGTAGCACATTCCGTCTCAGAAGATATCATAGCATGTGTCCCGGTCACATCGACATGCTTTGCTGTACAGTTCTTATCATCATTGTAACGGCACTTAACCGCATCGCAGATGATATTTGTCACCCTCTTAGGCTCACATTCGCATGCAGATGTCACTCTTGGGCTTCCGCATTCGCAGAATGAGGCACAACAGGTAGCTGATGAACTCTCAGCCATTGTTCCTTCCACCTTGATTCCGTCTCTCTTACAACAATTACAGTCATTGTATGCACAACTCTTTACACCGCAAGCTAAATCATTCATGTCCACACCTCCAATAATAATATACAACGAAAAATCATTGCATGATTAGTATGGAACAGAATTCGTTTTTTATTCCTGAACAGTGATAATTTGCTTAGATATATGCAGCGATGTCCGATTTCATATAATTAAGCGGATACATGGTTTATCAAACATTGAGTCCATGAATAATCGTTATTTCAAAACAATTTATCAATAAGCATGAATACTCCGAACAAAACAGGCTGGTGCGCAAGATATATTATCATGGTATGTCTTCCGATAAAAGCAAGCGGTCTGCAAAAATTATTGTATAAAAATCCCGGAAGCTTTTTACTTTTTAAAACATAACCACCCATGGCACCCGACAGGAACAAAAAGCCCCACGGAATAACCGGATAATAGTCGGCGGAAAACAGCTTCTGCGAAAATCCCATTATGTACAGAAATATATTTTTTCCTCCATAGAGGAAGCCCGGCATAGGAATGCGCCGGTACATAAGCTGTATATAACCATCATATATATCCCTGCATACAACAAACATAAACAAAAATACTAACATCCATATAAGACGTCCATACACTTTTTCTTTGTCAAATGCTTCCCTTTTCACAGCCTTTTTCCCTGATATATATCCGCATAGTCCATATATAACCATCATCGTTCCAAGAAGATGAAGGATACCGAAAATAATCGTCTGCGATGGCATCACAGCTATCGTTACAACAGACAACAGCAAAGCTATAGCAACCGTCTTTACGCCCCTTTTCAGATTGCTGCGCGAAAAATTACATGATATGCCCGATATGAATATAAGTGAACCGGACATGCAGTCGCGTACGGTAGAAAACCAGTCTGAATACAGATATGGTATCTCATGTCCTAAAATATCATTCAAATCATACATGAAATGGTAATAGACAACATATATTATCAGTATTCCCCTTATTATATCAAGAAGATGTATTCTGTTATTTTTATCTTTTCCTGTCAAGCGGTTCATCCCAATCCTCATTTTTCTTTAAAATGGACTGTTATTTCATATCCTCCCGGACAAAAGCCTTCCGTATCTCCACACCCATCTGTCTGCAAGTCATGCCGGAATATAGGACATCTATATTTAACATGTTATCACAATGTATCATCTTTAGCAACATAATATTCCGGGAAACTTCACAGAACAGTGACTAATTACACAGATCCAAATTAAAAGCCCCATTTTAACAGGCTGTCCATGCCGGCATTTTCCACCCACATTTTTCCGGACAATATAAAATGATTCGGATATCAAAACATCCCCATTTTAGCTATGAGTGTATAACGTATTATATCTATGCATATCAGAATAAATTAACTTCAAAAATAAATGTAATGCGTTGACTTTTCATTCACGCTGTTATAAACTGTTTTAGTTCCTGCAATACAGGAACTGTGATATCATAGCGGTTCAGGCATTATTCTTAATGTCTGCTAAGAGGGAAGCAGGTGGAAGGCCTGAACGAACCTGTCGCTGTATAGGAATAGTCCGTCCAACGCTTGTGCCGTGTAAAAGTCACTGGGTTATTTTCCCGGGAAGACGTGGATGGGTGCCATGTCCTGAGTCAGAAGACCTACCCTATGTAAATAAATATATGTCTGCGTGGATCCGGACATTATTTCATCACGCAAAAATACAATCTATTATTTAAGGAGAAAACAAATGAGCAAAAAGAACAAAAAGATTTTATTCGGTGTTCTTGGCTTAGTTGTAGCTGTTGTAGTTCTGGCACTGCTCTACATCAACTTCAGACCTCAGCCAAAGGATGCAGGTGGCAGCAAAACCATCACATTAACTGTAGTATTCGCAGACGAAAGCACCAAGGAATTCACTATCAAGACCAATGAGGACTTTCTTCGCGGTGCTCTTGAGCAGGAGAACCTCATCGCAGGAGACGAATCCGATTGGGGCTTATACGTCAAGACTGTTGCCGGTGTGACCGCAGATGATTCCGCAAATCAGTACTGGGCACTCTATATCGGTGACGATTATTCCCAGACAGGCGTTGATACAACACCGGTCAACGATGGTGACTCCTTTAAGTTCGTAATTGAGTCATATTAAAATATCGTAAATTGTCATGAAATATACAACCTTTGAAATAGTAATACTTGGAATGCTTGGAGCTATCGCCTGTGTATGTCAGGTGGCTTTGAGCTTCCTTCCCAATGTAGAGGTTGTGTCCATACTTTTCATTGTTTATACCAAGGTCTTTGGAAAAAAGGCTCTCTTCCCGATATATGTATTTGTTCTTCTGGAAGGAATCTTCTGGGGCTTTGGAAGCTGGTGGATAATGTATCTTTATATATGGGCTGTTCTGTGGGGCATAACGATGCTGTGCCGCCGCAACGATTCCTCAATTACATGGGCTATAATCAACGGCGCTTATGGGCTTAGCTTCGGTGCACTGTGCTCCATCACGCAGGGTGTGATGTTCGGTATCGGTTCAGGCTTTGCTTATTTTATTAGCGGAATTCCTTTTGACATTACGCATTGTATAGGCAATTTTTTTACAGCATTGTTTCTGTATAAGCCTCTTACAATTTTGCTCTCAAAAGCAAGGAAAATGCTTGTAAAATAACACTTATTGACGTAAAATAAATATAAATCCGGGGTTGCCTTATCCGGCAGCCCCTTTTGTTTTACAGGATGATTCTATACTAATAACGTTGCTGCTTTTGTTCGCAGCAGAATCGAGGTTACTATGTCAGAAAAATATGTTGCATATGTCGGATCATATACACATGATTCAAGTAAAGGAATAACCATCTTAGATGTTGACAACGAAGCCGGACGAATGGCTTACCGTGAAGAGGTGATAGTCAACAATTCATCGTATCTGATTGTATCCCACAGTGGAAGATATCTTTATTCTATAGTGGATGAGGGTATTGCCTCCTTCAAGATTCTTCCGGACGGAGGACTTGAGTACATGACCACCTCATCAATAAAGGGCATGAGAGGCTGCCATCTTTCAATGACAAAGGCAGATGACTATATATTCGTATCCGGTTACCATGACGGCAAGCTTACAGTCCTTCACGTAAACGAGGACGGAACCGTCGGCACTATAACAGATGAGATATACCACAGGGGAATGGGAAGTATCGCGGAGAGAAATTTCCGTCCTCACATCAACTGCTCCGTTCTCACACCTGATGAGGACTTATTATGTGTATGCGATATAGGTATGGATCAGGTCAAGCTCTATGATTTCAATAAGGCTACAGGCAGGCTCAAGCTGTCCGACATCATACGCTGCCAGCTCGAGTCCGCTCCGCGTGAGATTACCTTCAGCCCGGATGGAAAATTCGCCTATATCGTATGCGAATTGAAGAATTACATTGACGTATACAGGTATACCCCGGATGCCAGGACACGTTTTGAGTTCGTGCAGAATATCTTCACTGTCCGTAAGGGACATAAGGAGAATACCGCTGCTGCTGCAATTCAGGTATCCAAAAACGGCGATTATGTATTATGCTCCAATGCCGGCGACAATAGCGTTACAATCTATTCAACAGACAAGGAATCAGGTCTTTTAACCCTTAAGAACAGTCTTCCTATAAGCGGCGACTATCCTAAGGATATCAACCTGTTCCCCGATGAGAAACACCTTGTATCGGTTAACCATGAATCCGGTTCATTGACATTCTTTACTATCAACTATGAAAAGGGGCTTCTGGTAATGAACGGCAATCCGATAAAGATTGATACACCTAACTGTATCACAATACATAAGCTTGCATAATATTGAATTAATCAGACACTCCGTATTTTATAAAATGTAAAAAAATCATGGAATAAAAAAGCTGAGACAGTCCTTATATAAGCTGTCTCAGCTTTTTTGTATATTTTGACATTATTGTATGCCGCATTTTCTATATATGCAGAATTACTTTTTCTGTCCCTTGGAATCCCTTTTAGAAAGTCTCAGTTTTTTCAACGAGATATCCTTATCCCTGTACTGAATAGATACATCAGCCTCCTCTGGTATAATGTACACTTCGTCAACATTATCACTATCGTCAACCTTCATACCACGTACACCGACTGCGCTCTTCTTCTTCTCTGGTATCTCTTCAAGCATAAACTTAAGAAAATAGCCGTTCTCCGTCTGAAGCACAACACTCTGTGTATTCACTGTGCTGACAACCTCAATGCTCGTCACAAGGTCGCCCTCCATAAGCTTAGTGGCGGCAACTGTCCTCTTAGATACATCAAATTCCGAACCATCAACAAGCTTCATCATAGCCTTCTTGGTTGTAAACAACAGCTTCCTGCCTGCAAGCAGACTGTTACAGCATAAGAATATAATCTCCTCACCCGCACTGCTGTAGTTGCCAAGATTGTCAATAGGAGTTCCCTTGTCGCGGAACTTCACAAACGGTATATCCCTCACCTTTATCTGATGGAGATTTCCATTGTCGGTAAAAATACATATCCTGTCGGTGTTCATACAGTTAAACACATACTTGTTCTCCGCATGAACTGCCTCCCTGTTTCTATCATAGGCTGCCGTGTCTATGGTCTTAGCATACCCGAAACGATCCATGAGGAATACAACCTCCTGCTCAACAAGCTTCTGCTCCTCGAACACTGCTGCCTTTCCATCCTCTATGATTGTCCTTCTAGGGAGCGCATACTCTTTCTTGATATTGTCTAAATCCTTCTTGATAACCTTCACCATAGTTCTTCTGCTGTTCAGTATATCCTCGTATTCAGCAATCCTGGCAAGTGTCTCCTCATACTCCTTCTCAAGTGCAAGAATCTCAAGACCGATAAGCTTATAAAGACGAAGCTCCAATATAGCGCCTGCCTGTTTCTCGGTAAAATGGAGCTTGGAAGCATCCTTGCGTGATTTCTCAGTCTTAAAGCTAATACCCTCCGTATTTCCGGTAATCAGACAGTCCTTTGCCATCTTAAGGTTCTTGCTGCCCCTCAGTATCTCGATAATCAGGTCAATTATATTGCAGGCGCGTATGAGTCCTTCCTTAATCTCCTTATTTTCAAGTTCCTTATTCAGAAGCGTGGTATATTTTCTTGTGGCCAGCTCGAACTGGAAGTCAATATGATGTGTAATTATCTGCTTAAGTCCGAGTGTCTCCGGTCTTCCATCGACAATCGCAAGCATGTTAACACCGAATGTATCCTCAAGCTTCGTCTTCTTATACAGCATATTGATAAGCTTATCTACGTCCACATTCTTCTTAAGCTCTAAGACAATGCGTATTCCCTCCTTGGAGGACTCATTGGATATATCCGTTATGTCCTGTGTCTTTTTAGTCTCAATAAGGTCCACAACATCTGATATGAACTTACATATGCCTGCACCTATCATGGTATACGGAATCTCAGTTATGACAAGCCTATCCTTATCGCCCTTCTTAGCTGCCTGCTCGAACTCAACCTTGCCGCGGAGCTTGATTCTTCCCGTACCACTCTCATAAATATCAGGAAGCTCACTCTTATTTACAACAAGTCCTCCCGTAGGAAAATCCGGTCCTATAATATACTGCATAAGCTCCTGTGTTGTTATATCAGGATTATCCATACATGCCTTCACAGCATCTATAACCTCGCCAAGATTATGGGTAGGTATATTTGTTGTCATACCGACTGCAATACCCTCAGAACCATTGACCAGAAGATTCGGAACCCTTACCGGAAGAACCACAGGCTCTTTCTCCGTCTCGTCAAAGTTCGGCATGAAATCCACCACATTCTTATCAAGATCGGCAAGGTATACATCCTGTGTGAATTTCTTGAGCTTAGCCTCCGTATATCGCATAGCCGCAGCGCCATCCCCTTCAATAGAGCCGAAATTACCATGTCCGTCGACTAATGCCATTCCCTTCTTAAAGTCCTGCTCCAACACAACAAGCGTGTCATATATTGAGCTGTCACCGTGCGGATGATATTTACCCATCGTATCTCCAACGATACGCGCCGATTTACGATGCGGCTTGTCATAGTTAAGTCCAAGCTGTTCCATCGCATAGAGCACACGTCTCTGCACAGGCTTAAGCCCATCGCGTACATCCGGCACGGCACGCGCCGTAATTACGCTCATCGAATAATCTATGTATGATTTCTGCATCAGCTCAGAATACTCTGTCTGCATAATCTGCTCTGCCATCTTATATCCTCACTTTACATTCTAATTTATCTGCTTCATGTGGTCAAAACATGCTATATATACTTAGCTGTGTATAACGTATTATGTTTATGCATATCAGCTCCATTGTCCGAAGCAAGATGTTCTAAGAACATCCAAGCTTCTCCCAAAAGTCGTGATATGCATAAACATAATACGTTATACACTTGTATATTAAATCGGTATGTTTTGACACCTATATGTAATTGCCAAAACCCTTATGCAAGGTCAAGCTCCGCATCATGCGCATGCTCGTGGATAAACTCACGGCGCGGTCCGACATCGCTTCCCATAAGCATTGAAGTCACATCGGATGCCATCTTCGCATCCTCTATCTCAACACGCTTAAGTATTCTTGTCTCAGGATTAAGTGTAGTCTCCCAGAGCTGATCCGCATCCATCTCACCAAGTCCCTTATATCTCTGGAGCGTGAAATTACCTGTATGCGTCTTTCTGTACTTCTCAAGAGCCTTATCATCATAGAGATACTGTCCTTCGCCCTTCCTAGGGACTACCTTATACAGTGGAGGTGTTGCAAGATATACATGCCCCTCCTGAATAAGCTCAGGCATGAATCTATAAAAAAACGTGAGAAGCAAGGTTGCTATATGTGCGCCATCAACGTCGGCATCAGTCATTATGATAATCTTATTGTATCTGAGCTTGGTTATATCAAAATCATTGCCATATCCTTCAGAGAATCCACATCCAAAGCTCGTTATCATGGTCTTAATCTCAGCATTTCCAAGCACCTTGTCCATCGTTGCCTTCTCGACATTGAGAATCTTACCTCTTATGGGAAGAATAGCCTGTGTACGTCTGTTTCTTGCCGTCTTTGCAGAACCTCCGGCAGAATCTCCCTCAACTATGAACACCTCACACTCCTCAGGGTTACGACTCTCACAGTTGGCAAGCTTTCCGTTGCTGTCACATGAAAACTTCTGCTTGACCAGGAGATTGGTCTTAGCCTTCTCCTCAGCCTTGCGAATCTTAGCCGACTTCTCCGCACAGGCAATGACAGTCTTCAATGTCTCAAGATTCTTATCAAAATATCTTACAAGCTCGTTCCCTGTAACCTCAGCTACAACCTTACCTGCATCCTGATTATCCAGCTTAGTCTTAGTCTGTCCCTCAAATCTAGGCTCCGGATGCTTTACTGCCACAACAGCCGTCATTCCGTTACGGACATCCTGCCCGGTGAAATTCACATCCTTATCCTTAAGTATGCCAAGCTCCCTTGCATACTGGTTGATAACTACGGTAAACTTGGTCTTAAAGCCGGTAAGATGTGTTCCGCCCTCCTGAGTGTAGATATTGTTACAGAAACCAAGGATATTCTCCTGAAACGCGTCCACGAACTGTACCGCACACTCTACCTCAATGCCCTCGCTTGTATGCTTGAAGTAGATGACATCGTGAAGTGTCTCAAGCCCCTCATTGAGCGCCTTTACATAAGCCTTAATTCCATCAGGCTCATGGAATACTTTGCTCTCCTCCTCATTAGTTCTCTTATTTTCAAAATATATGGTAAGTCCCGGATTAAGATATGCTGTCTCATGCAGTCTGCTCTTTACCTGATCCGCCTTGAAATATGTCTTCTCAAATATCTCATCATCAGGCAGGAACGTAACTGTGGTTCCTGTATCATTCTTCCTGCATGTCCCGATCTCAGCAAGCGGAGCCATAACATGCCCTCTCTCGTAGCGCTGCTTATACACCTTACCATCCTGTCTTATCTCGACCTCAAGCCATCTCGACAGGGCATTGACAACGGAAGCGCCAACTCCGTGCAGACCTCCCGATATCTTGTAAGCCCCATCACCGAACTTACCACCCGCATGGAGTATCGTGAATACAACCTCAACAGCCGGTATTCCCGCCTTAGGATGAATACCCACAGGAATTCCTCTTCCATTATCCCTGATTGTAGCTGTGCCATCCTTATTGAGTGAAACCCATATAGAATCACAATAGCCTGCAAGGTGTTCATCAACCGCATTGTCGGCTATCTCATATATAAGATGATTAAGTCCCTTCGTGGACACACTTCCTATGTACATTCCCGGACGTTTTCTTACCGCCTCAAGCCCTTCTAAGATTGTAATGCTGCCCGCACCATAATCCTGTCTATTATCTGCCATACTTCTCCTCATTTCCTATAAACTATTTTCGTCACATTCAAAATCGAATATACGTTCGTATTATAACACTGTTTTAGTTTATTTTTCAATAGTTTTTCCAAATTATATAATATTTTCAACAGTAAAGAACCATACTATCGCTATTTCCAATCTAACAATAGTATGGTTCATCCTATCTGTGTATTATATCACTGTTCGTAATGTAATAAAACCATTATTTCTATTCTATCACATAAAACCCATCCTGTCTACACTCCGAGAATCTTCCTTACAGTCTCTTCCATCTGTGTCCTGTCACATACTCTGTTGTGAATAACAGGTGCGGTTCTTATATCCTCTATCGCCTGCGGAACTGCCACATTGGCAATCTTGGACAATTCATCAACAAGCTCAAAGTCTGTCATGCTGTCATACTTAGCCTTGTCAATTGCATCCATAACGCTCCTTGTAAACTTAAACGGGCTGGCTGTCGAAGCAATGACGGTCTTAGTCTTGTCACCTGAATTTTCGGTATACTTCTTATAGACAGCAGCTGCCACTGCAGTATGCGTGTCGATGACATAGCCTGTATCTTCATATATTGCCTTGATTGTATCGGCAGTCTCCTTCTCACTCGCATAATTTCCGTAGAAATCATCAAGCTGTGCCTTCATGGAGTCCGTAATCTCATAGCGTCCGTTCTCCTTAAGCTGGCTCATAAGGCTGCGGTTAGCCTCAGCAGAACCGCCTGCAATCCTGTATATAAGTCTCTCAAGGTTGCTTGAGATAAGAATATCCATTGACGGAGAGCTTGTAAGCTTAAATTCTCTGTTCCTGTCATACACACCTGTTGAAAAGAAATCATACAATACCTTATTCTCATTTGAAGCACATACAAGCTTTCCAATAGGAAGTCCCATATTCTTTGCATAAAATGCTGCAAGAATATTTCCGAAATTTCCTGTAGGAACCACAACATTAATCTTCTCCCCCTCAGAAATCTCTTCATTGGCAAGAAGCTTTACATAAGCATACACATAATAAACAATCTGAGGAACAAGTCTGCCTATGTTAATTGAGTTAGCCGATGAGAACTGATAGCCTGCACCATCAAGCTCCCCGGCAAGCTCCTTATTTCCGAATATATTCTTGACACCTGTCTGCGCATCATCAAAATTACCCTTGATAGCCACAACATATGTATTATCACCCTTCTGTGTAACCATCTGCTTCTCCTGAATAGGGCTTACTCCATCCTTAGGATAAAATACAATAATCTTTGTTCCCTTCACATCGGCAAAGCCGGCAAGTGCAGCCTTACCTGTATCTCCCGATGTGGCTGTCAGAATAACTATATCATTCTTAATATTATTCTTCTTAGCAGATGTTGTCATAAGATGTGGCAGAATCGAAAGTGCCATATCCTTAAATGCAATCGTAGCACCATGGAACAGCTCAAGGAAATATGCTCCATCCGCCTTCACAAGAGGTGCAATCTCAGTTGTATCGAACTTCGAATCATACGCATTCGCTATGCAGCTTTTAAGTTCCTCCTCTGTAAAATCTGTGAGGAAAAGCTTCATTACTTCATAGGCAACCTCACCATAGCTCATACACGCAAGCTCTTTAAGACTCTTATCAAGAACCGGTATGGTCTCCGGAACAAAAAGACCGCCGTCATCGGCAAGACCTTTAAGAATAGCCTTTGAGGCTGTCACTCTAACACTGTCATCCCTTGTACTTTTATAAAATAATTCCATAGCGTCCTCCAACAGATTATTTTTTAACTGCTTCATGTAACAGGCTTTGCAGTATACATTTAAAACAAAAGGCGATAAGCCTAATACTTATCGCCAATTTTATCACACTTTATTCCATTAAACAAGTAAAATCTTTAATAAAAATTAAAGAAAACATGTCCATTATATTCGAACAGCCTGTTAAGGTTCATCGCAAACCAGCTTCCTTCTCCCGCCGATGCCGACGCTGCGAAGAAAAGTGCTCCGTCCGAATAATCTTCACCGACAAGTGCCCTGTCAACGGCTTCGTATGATGTGTCCGTCAGTGTGACGGAATAGAATCTTCCATCCATTATAGGCTGGAACTGTACTCCGTTTCCCTGATAAATTACATCCGTTACATTATCAGGAAATTCCTTAGAAAATACTCTGTTTATTACTACATTGGCAACCAGAATCTTTGCTTTCACATCAAGTCCTGTCGCTTCAGCCTCGACAATGCGGACCAGATTATCATAATCCTCATCCGTAATTGCAATAATCGGACTGATATAATCTGCACTTACAAGCATTTCATCCGATTCTGTTTCTGCCATTCTGGAATTCACATCTGCATAGACACATTTATACTTCAAAAGCTTTTCTTCAATATCCAGATTCATCAACGGATTAACCGCAAACTGTATCTGCTGTTCTGTGTCATTAATAAGAGATGTGAATACTGCCTTCTCTTCATCGGTGTCATCATCGTCCTCTTCATCTTCCGCAGCAACCTGTCCGGTTCCTGTGTTGGAGGAAACTACATTGTTCTTTCCGCCACCACCGTAGCATGTAGAATTCAGACACACAACCGCAATCACAGCTGAACCTGAAGCGATTATCGCACATCTTCTGTACATACTCTTTGTAATGGTCCTGAAGAAACTAAAAACACCATTAAAGAGCGAAAAAATATTCTTCATCTTTAAACCTCTCATTTCAAATCAATGTTTTTCGTTCTTTTGCAATTATATTTATGAAATTGATTTTGTCAATCAAAACACTTTTTTTTGTGAAAAACGTCTTTTGTAACATTTTCGTAACATTTTTCATCAGCATTATTTCCATATATTTTGTAATTTATGCTTATTTTTTGTACATATTGACACTTGAAATTTTTCTTTGCTAAATAATCACACAAAATATTCTCGTCTTTTCACCGATTTTATTTTTTTAAAGTGGAGATTTCCGCCCTATTTTTTTGATTTTTTAAGCATTTAAGTGGGAGAAAAACCTTAAAATCGTGATAAAAACGAAATAACAAGTCAAAAAAATGTAACTACTTACATTTTTATACCACTGCATACTGCAAGCATAGCTTGCAGTACTGCCACCAATAAGTTGTTTGAAAGTTTCACTTTCAAACTTATACCCCTGCATACTGCAAGCAATGTCTGCAGTACTGCCACCAAATAAGTAGTTTGAAAATTTTATTTTCAAACTTTACACATCAAAAGTATCTTTGAATTGAAAGAATCACAATAACAAGCTATAATATCAGCAGGTATGCCTCCAAAATAAAATTTACAGAAAAGAGAACCGCCATGTCACTTCCCGGAGCCTTCAAAGCACAAAAAAAGGACGGCACAGTATACTACCGTGCCTCCGTAACATACAAAAATAAACATATAAGTCTCGGCAGCTTTGCAGCCGAAAACGATGCCTCCTCCGCTTACTGCGAAGCCCAGAAAATTGTGTCCGACACAGGTAGCATCTATAACATAGACAGCTACCATGAGCACTGCCGGCTATTATCCTTTGACAAATACATATCACTTCTCAATTTCCGTGACAATAATTTTTACATAAAAACACCTATTTACATGGCTAAAAATTATTTTATCTACTATCTCTCCGAAAATGAAGCCCTCAAGTTCGACGTCGATGACCTTTTCTATTTTTCAAATCACTCGATTATGAAAAGACAGGGGTATCTTTTCGTGGCAGACTACGGAATGCAGGTGAATATCCTGTCGCGCTACGGAATACGAAGCCACGCTGTAAAAGGACGCGATTATGAGTTTATAAATGGTGATGACCATGACTACCGCTACCATAATATCCGCATAATCAACCGTTACTATGGCGTTGAGGCAATAAAAAAGAACGGCCGCACCAGCTACCGTTCCCGTATCCATATAAATGGAAACTATATAATAGGAAGATACAGCTCCGAAAACGAAGCTGCCATAGCATATAACAAGGCTGTGGCAATGCTTCGCGACAAGGGTTGTACAACTGCATATCCTGAAAATTACATCGAAGATATATCTGCCATAGAATATGCCAAGCTTTACAACTCTGTCAAGCTTTCAAAAAACTTCCGTGAGTATCTTTCTACTTATTATTAATATAATTTATAAGTCCTCCTGCAGATATGAGCTTCTGCATGAACTCAGGAAATGCCTGCCCCCTGTACTGCTTTCCCTTGGTGACATTGGTAATGATACCACTGTCAAAATCGATATCCACCTGATCACCATCCTCGATATCCCTGCTCGCCTCTGCACACTCTATTATCGGAAGACCGATGTTGATGGCATTGCGGTAAAAGATTCGTGCGAACGTCTCAGCTATTACGCAGCTCACACCTGCCGCCTTGATTGCGATAGGAGCATGCTCTCTGGAAGAACCGCAGCCGAAGTTCTTATCAGCCACAATTATATCTCCTTTATGTACCTTCTTAACGAAATCCTTATCTATATCCTCCATGCAATGTGCAGCAAGCTCCGCAGGATCCGATGAATTCAGATATCTTGCCGGGATTATTACATCTGTATCAACATTATCGCCGAATTTGAATACTTTTCCTGATGCTTTCATAGCCAATCCTCTTTTCTTCTATATAAATATTATCCCAAAAATTATAATCCAAGCTCCGAAGGCTGGCTTATCTTTCCTGTAACTGCACTTGCTGCAGCAACAGCCGGACTTGCAAGATATACCTCAGACTTCACATGTCCCATACGTCCCACGAAGTTACGGTTGGTTGTCGATACACAGCGCTCACCCTCTGCAAGAATACCCATATATCCGCCAAGGCAAGGACCGCATGTAGGAGTGCTCACTACCGCTCCAGCTTCAATAAACGTCTTTAACATTCCTTCCTCCATAGCCTTTAAATATATAGTCTGCGTTGCAGGAATGATTATAACTCTCAACCCGTCCGCTACCTTTCTGCCCTCAAGAACCTCTGCCGCTATTCTAAGGTCATCTAAGCGTCCGTTTGTGCAGGAGCCTATAACAACCTGATCAATCTTTACCTCTCCTGCCTCATCGACGGTATGTGTGTTCTCAGGAAGATGAGGGAATGCCACTGTCGGCTTAAGTGTACTCAAATCAATCGTGTACGTCTCATCATATACAGCGTCCTCGTCCGCCTCATATATGGTATACTTCTTAGTTGAGTGTTCTCTTATATATGCCTCTGCTATATCATCGACAGGGAATATGCCATTCTTTCCACCAGCTTCAATAGCCATATTGGCAATGGTAAATCGGTCATCCATGGACAGATTCTTAACTCCGTCCCCAACAAACTCCATCGACTTATAGAGTGCTCCGTCAACACCTATCATTCCTATAATATGAAGAATGACATCCTTTCCGCTCACCCACTTAGAAGGCTTGCCTGTAAGCACGAACTTGATTGCCGAAGGCACCTTGAACCATGCCTTTCCTGTAGCCATACCCGCCGCCATATCGGTTGAACCTACTCCGGTTGAGAATGCACCTAACGCACCATAAGTACAAGTATGCGAATCGGCTCCTATAACCACATCGCCTGCAACTGTAAGACCTTTTTCAGGAAGAAGGGCATGCTCTATTCCCATCTGTCCTACCTCAAAATAATTGGTTATCTCATTCTTTTTTGCAAACTCTCTCACGCACTTACAATGCTCCGCAGACTTGATATCCTTATTCGGGACAAAATGATCCGGCACAAGCGCTATCTTATCCTTATCAAACACACCTGTTTTCTTCATCTTATCCATCTCATGGATAGCTACCGGAGATGTTATATCATTGCCAAGAACAAGATCAAGATCTGCTTCAATAAGCTGTCCTGCTTCTACATAAGGAAGACCTGCATGCGCTGCAAGAATCTTCTGTGTCATCGTCATACCCATAATAATTCCTCTTTCCTGTTCATCAGTCCGAATAATCCCATCGGTCTGATTTGTTGTTACTTGAATAATAACACATTTTCTGTTATTCTTAAAATACATATTATTTATAGTTATTATAATTTGCAGTTATAATAACTATATTCCACACTGCCTGCAATTATGTCCACCACCACTGCCTTCGAGACAATATCATTAAAATTAGCATATCGAAGAAATCAGTCCTTAAAAGGAAGCCATTTTCCAAAGCAGCCTGCAGTGTACCGGCAATTATACACTGATTTACATTTTCGGGTCAGCTATCCGCCATTATATCACAAGGAGACCATATGAATAACAATAACACCAATATAAATCATGCCACACTGAACCTCTACAATATATTCCTCACCGTCGCACAGACAATGAACCTCTCTGCCGCCTCCAAAAGGTTATTTATCAGCCAGCCCGCTATAAGCAAGGCGGTAAAACAGCTGGAAAATGAGCTTGGTACCACACTGTTCTTCCGCAATTCAAGAGGCGTACAGCTAACCGAGGATGGTGAACTGTTATATTCCCATATTTTTAACGCTTTCAATGAGATAGCCACAGGTGAACAGCTTCTCAATTCCAGAAAAGAGCTTGGCATCGGCAGAATACGTTTCGGAGCCAGCAACACCCTCTGTAAATATATTCTTCTGCCAAGACTTCAAAAATATGTACGCAGGAACCCACATATAAGCATCTCCATCAACTGCCAGTCCTCACTTCATACGCGCACGCTAATCGACAACCGCGATATTGATATAGGACTTATTGCAACACCCGATTCGCAGAGAGGGCTTAAATTATATAGTGCAGGCTCCATCCATGACACCTTTGTGGCATCCCCCGGGTATATAAAGAACCTTCTTCTTAGGGAAAACACTGATATGGGCAATCTTTTCCACGGAGCCAACCTCATGCTCCTTACAAGGGATAATGTTACAAGAACCTATGTGGATTCCTACCTCAATGATATAATGCTGTCGCAGACAACCCTCATGGAGATAGGAAGCATGGATCTACTTATCGAATTTGCCAAAACAGGGCTTGGAATAGGCTGTGTCATACGCGAATTTGTAAAAAGCGAGCTTGAATCCGGTGCACTCATGGAAGTGACACCTCCGAATCTGAACATAAAAAAAAGAGAGGTAAGCTATTGTGTCAACTCTAACATTCCCCTCTCAAGTGCGGCTATGGATTTCCTCGATAATTACAGACTATAAAACAGCACATTCCCTTTCTCCTGATATTTTGTTAATTAGTATCATCAGATAAATTCTCATCTACCTCAACCGTATCCGTTTCGTCCGGGTCAGTCTTATATTTAGGAAAAAGAGGAATCCCATCTGCCCAATAATCTACACGCTCATCATACCTCTCATTAAGCCACTGTACCGCAGCAAGCCGCCCATCCTCCGTAAAGGGAAACTGTGCTGTGGTCTTTTTCTGCCTCGTCTTATCATAGTTATATGGTCCTCTCCATATCGTCACATCGAACAATGCCTCATCATTTTTATGTGGGTCATGGTTGAACACAACATTCTCCAGCGGATTGCGCGCCAGCCTGAAATGCATGCCGCCACATTCTCCGATATACGGACTGCCGTACTGAAAAAAATTAAAACCTAATATATCATCCAATTCTATTCCCATTTTCTTACCCCATATTCATGCTCTGTTTTTCCTATCCTATAACATCATATTATAATGTTTCATTTTCTACATTTCAATAATGAAAATGTTGCGCCGGCAAATGTTACACAATCGAATATTGTTATCCTATGACAGCCAGGATTATACCGACTTAATTATTTCCGGAATTCATATTTTGTAATAAAATGTAGTGGTAAAGATATGTAGTGATAAAAACATGTTCTATAAGCTTAGAACATGTAGCGTATTATACACTCGTACATTAAATAAGCATGTTTTGACACAAGCATCATACATAATTATTTATGTCAATACTTTCAACAGTAGTTTAACCAATATTACTTGCTAGTTAATTTCAATAGTCCTTGTTTTTTGGTATTTTGTATTTATCGTTAAATTTTACTTTAACAATAAATAATGTACAGGAGGTTTTATATGAATTGTACTTCCCATGATACTAATCGTATCATAGGTAATAAGATTTACCAGCTTAGGCGTTCCATTAACATGACGCAACAGGAGCTCGCAGAAAAAGTCGGAATATCTGTAACATTCTTATCAGAAATCGAGAACGGACGAAAATCCATGTCCGTGGACACCCTAATCAAGCTTTCAAAAGGTCTTCAGGTTTCACTGGACACAATAGTTTTTGGAAAAGATGCCGAAGATGACATGCAAAAAGATGTTGTTTCCATGATGTCAACACTTCCTCTCGAATACAATGAATCCATTCTGGTAATCGCCCGTGAGTTCACACGCCTTAATCGCAGTAAAAAATAATAATAAAGCCCCATCTCACAGCTTTACCTGTCAGATGGGGCTTTATTATTATACGCTAATAGCTTGTCCTTTGCCGTGGTACTATCTGCCCTGCACAGCTTTCTGTGCAGTCATTTCAATTGAATATTTCTCCGAATAGTAATTAACGTCCTTCGCCATATCGGATACCTCGGAATTCCTCATATCCTTAAGATACTGGTGCGTATTGAAATCATCGGACTCAAATTCCATCATCGCAACAGCTATGTTAGAACAGTGTGCCACAATACGCTCAAGATTTGTCAAAAGGTCATTAAAAACAAAGCCATTGATAGCATCACAATTACCGCTCTGAAGTCTCACGATATGATTTCTCTTAAGCTCCGCACAGAGCATGCGCACTGTTATCCTTAAGGGTTCTACCTGTCGAGCCATATCTATATTATCCTCGGTAAATGACTTCACGGTCATATCAAGCTCTTCCTTAACAGCATTATATAAAATAGCCAGTTCCCTGTTGGCATCATCCGAGAACTTAATCTTTTTCTCCACTATCTCCCTCGCCGCACGCGATATTCCGCAGGCATGGTCGGCAATTCGCTCAAAATCACTCACTGTGTGAAGATACTTAGAGTTCTGTCTGGTCTGATTTTTGTTAAGACCTATAGCAGTTATCTTCATCATGTATGTATCAAGCTTATCCTCGTACTTATCAATTACAGTTTCTTTCTCCTGAATAAGATTGTACTGTTCAACAGAATAATTTTCCATCAGGTCAAATGCTCTCATAACATTCTTCTGTGCTTTTCTCGCCATACCATTCATGACTGTTCCGACCTGTGTAAGAGCAAGCTCAGGGTTCCTAAGGAAACGCTCCTCAAGCAAATCAAAATCCGCCTGGTCTTCAACATCATCCGGTGAATCCTTGATTATCCAGAACATAAGCTTGTTAATCTGCTTAATAAAAGGTGCCAGAATAATGATAGTAACTGTTCGGTATATGGTGTTGAGAAGTGCAATTGATACAGATTTCATCTCTAAATCCATAAATGCAAACTGTCCACCACGAGTCACCACAGCCTGTATTGCGTAAAAAAATGTTCCGCAGATAACCATACCTGCCAGATCATTAAAAAGATATACAAGCGCTGTTCTCTTTCCATTTTTATTAGAGCTCATTCCACTCATAAGGACAGGACATGCTGCACCGACACCAATACCCATAACTATAGGCAGCGCCGCTGAGAACGGAAGATATCCCGACATGGCAACAGACTGCAGAATACCCACAGACGCGGACGCACTCTGCAGCACAGCAGTAATAATAATACCCAGAAGTATTCCAAGAAAAGGGTTGGAAAACTTCGTGAGCATTCCCATAAAAAACGGATTATCCTGAAGCGGAGCCATAGCATCCTTCATCGTTGACATACCAATCATAAGAATGGTAAATCCAAACATAATATCACCTATAGCCTTGTGAGTCTCCTTCTTTGAAAGGTTTCTCACAAAAAGACCGACTATCGCAACAATAGCGGCAATACTTGATGATGACAGAAGTGCCGCGACGCCACCTGCCCCTTGAATATCCGACAGACATAGAATCCACCCTGTGATACTCGTTCCTATATTAGCACCCATTATGATACCAATTCCCTGTACAACCTTCATCATACCGGAATTTACAAATCCGACTACCATAACAGATGTTGCTGAGGATGACTGTATAATAGCTGTAACCCCCGCTCCCAACAAAATTCCCTTAAGCGGAGTACTTGTCAGCCCATATAAAAGCGTCTCAAGCTTATTTCCCGCAACCTTCTTAAGACCATCTCCCATCACACTCATACCATACAGGAAAAGTGCGATACCACTAAACAGTCCCAGAAATAATAACGTTACCGATACAGCATCCATAACCACGTCCTCGTTTCTTTTATTCTTTTATTCTCCTATTCATAACATACGTGATTATTGTAATACAGTTTTTTTCGTTTTTCAAGAAATTTACAGTGCCATTGCTCATTGTTCACAAATATTTTACAATTCCGCCTTCTGGCTGTCCTGACACAAATAATACCAATCCGGCTTGTTGTGTACGTTTTTAAACTGAGGCTGCTGCAACTGTAATAATTGCATTGTGGTCACTGACGATTGTTACGCAGGAACATAACTGGTTTTGCAGGCATTAGCGTTTATAGTAAAAACACAGGTTCTTAGACTATAAGCATTATAAGCACATCTGTTATAACTGCAAGCACTAATCTCTGCTTCGCAGACATTTGTCTTTAATTGCAAACGCTATTGTTAACTTCTCTTGTTAAATTTGTATCCTGTGATTGAACCTACAATTCCCCCGGCGATATGTGCCATATTAGATATATTGTCATCCAGAAATATACCATCATACACCTGCTGACCAAGGTAAATCATTGCTACAAGCACAAAACTGATAGGAATTTCCCCCTCCCTAAAGCTCGTAAACGATGTCAACAATATAAACGCGAACACCACTCCACTCGCACCGCAGAGTGCAACCCGCGGAAAAAATATATAATTTATAAGTCCCGTCACAAGCGCTGTGACAAGAATGATCTTCAAAATATTGTCCCCACCATGCTTCTCCTCAAGCATAGGTCCAAGCAATAGCAGATATGAGGCATTTCCTATAAAATGCACCCACCCGCTATGTCCAAGCACATGCGTGAAGAACCGCAGATACGTCAGTGGATTGGTGAGCGACGAATGATACGTCATAAACAAAAGCGCATTGCTCGCCCCTTGTGTCATATAATTTAGCAGCGTTGCCGAAAAACACAGCAGCACAAATGTGAGTGTAACCGGGGCATTGTAGGTCAAGCGGATTTTTTTCATAAAGTTTGCCTCCTTTATATTGGTTTAAATAGTTAATTACTTCAAATAGGTAATCTATTTAAAATTCAAAAATTTGCGTCTATCTTTAAAGCTCTTTTTATTTAAAGGCTTTTTCTTATAAGTTCCTATTATTTTAATAAATGCTTCAGCCTAGAATTTTTTAAGGTTAGCTTCCAATTTCGCATAATATACAGCAGCTACATCAATATTTCTAATCAGCTTGTCTTTCTTCTATCCTTATGATGTTATGTTGTTTTTATCCTCTGGCATTCCTCCAATTTTCTCTATTTAATTGTAGGAAGATATTTTTGCTTAGTCAATGGCAGGATTCAATTATTAAATAGTTTTCTTGTATATTTTTCTTGGATAGTCTATTTGAATAATAATTCCAATTTTCCAAAACTTCAATATCAGCTTAATTGTTATATTTTTGCAAAATTATTGTTCACAATCACAGCGCAATGATATATAATCAAAAAAAATCATAAAATCACTGTTTTCACTTTCAAGGAGACCCGACAAATGATTATCTTGATTATTATTTTAATTCTTATTGCTTTGATTGCCGCCGCAGTATTTCTGGTGCTTCACATTGTTCCAATCCTGGTAGTATTCTTCTCAATCTGTGGTATATTGCTCATCTTGAGTCCACCGAAGCATGGGAGGAGGTAATTGCTTGGTATGATATAATTCGATGAAAAGACAGCAAAACAGGTTCTTGGTTGTTGTTCCCAGTTATCGCTTGGTATGATATAATCGCATTATTGTATCAAGAATATAAGCCAAGGTTGTTGTTCCCAGTTATCGCTTGGTATGATATAATATTGTATCCTGTGTGAGGACGTTGACGCAAGTTGTTGTTCCCAGTTATCGCTTGGTATGATATAATTCCTTCCATTGTGCGATAACCTTGCCGCACGTTGTTGTTCCCAGTTATCGCTTGGTATGATATAATAGAGATACAAGTTCATACATAGAAGATTGTGTTGTTGTTCCCAGTTATCGCTTGGTATGATATAATCTACAATGAACACAAGCCACTTGCGCAGGGTTGTTGTTCCCAGTTATCGCTTGGTATGATATAATCAGACATTGACTTTGTGGAAACCGACACAGTTGTTGTTCCCAGTTATCGCTTGGTATGATATAATGAAAACCATTCCCAATCATTCGCCCGAGCAGTTGTTGTTCCCAGTTATCGCTTGGTATGATATAATCGGACAAAAGTGTTAAGGAAATCGCCTATTGTTGTTGTTCCCAGTTATCGCTTGGTATGATATAATAAATTCCTCCACTTCTTCTTCTGCCACGTGTTGTTGTTCCCAGTTATCGCTTGGTATGATATAATCCACTGTGAAAGTGTCATTTCTGGCGGTGGTTGTTGTTCCCAGTTATCGCTTGGTATGATATAATTTGATGTTTCGAAATTCTTTTCGGGCTGGGTTGTTGTTCCCAGTTATCGCTTGGTATGATATAATTTAAGAGGTGCAGGCATGGCAGAGGGAAGAGTTGTTGTTCCCAGTTATCGCTTGGTATGATATAATTGTCCCAGTTTTTATATAGCAACACGCCGGTTGTTGTTCCCAGTTATCGCTTGGTATGATATAATTCTCCGGAATAGTTGTGACGCCCGTTCCGGTTGTTGTTCCCAGTTATCGCTTGGTATGATATAATGAAGAAAAATTCCTGTTCTTCCTTCCATGTGTTGTTGTTCCCAGTTATCGCTTGGTATGATATAATTGAAAATCTATAAGTATTCCACCGACCCACGTTGTTGTTCCCAGTTATCGCTTGGTATGATATAATCCAAGGCTTTAACGTCGCAATACACTTGTTGTTGTTGTTCCCAGTTATCGCTTGGTATGATATAATAAACCTTTGTAGTCTCTTGCTCTCAATGTCGTTGTTGTTCCCAGTTATCGCTTGGTATGATATAATAGAACACTTGCGCATTGCAGAACACCATGAGTTGTTGTTCCCAGTTATCGCTTGGTATGATATAATGCACAGGCTTTTGGGATTTTATCGAGGGTTGTTGTTGTTCCCAGTTATCGCTTGGTATGATATAATACTACATAAGATTTACCATATACACCGCTAGTTGTTGTTCCCAGTTATCGCTTGGTATGATATAATAATACGCTTGCAATAGTTATAATTGCTGCTGTTGTTGTTCCCAGTTATCGCTTGGTATGATATAATCATCCATACCCTTTGCCATAGGCATAGCGAGTTGTTGTTCCCAGTTATCGCTTGGTATGATATAATATGGAGAATGTAACGTATGGTGACTTTTTGGTTGTTGTTCCCAGTTATCGCTTGGTATGATATAATCCGCCAGAAGGACGGTTACTGCCCGTTCCTGTTGTTGTTCCCAGTTATCGCTTGGTATGATATAATGAAAACCATTCCCAATCATTAGCCCGAGCAGTTGTTGTTCCCAGTTATCGCTTGGTATGATATAATAGGTTGTCTATATGATATTTAGCGCACGCTGTTGTTGTTCCCAGTTATCGCTTGGTATGATATAATATATCGTTCATAATTTCGTTGTACTTTTTAGTTGTTGTTCCCAGTTATCGCTTGGTATGATATAATATTGCAGGCAATAAGCAAGAAGCTTGATAGTTGTTGTTCCCAGTTATCGCTTGGTATGATATAATCAACAGATAGAACCGCCATCATCAATGCGGGTTGTTGTTCCCAGTTATCGCTTGGTATGATATAATACTATAACAGCCCTCAGCAGGTGGCTTGTTGTTGTTGTTCCCAGTTATCGCTTGGTATGATATAATTAGGCGATTTTCTCGCCCTCGTTTTTCTCAGTTGTTGTTCCCAGTTATCGCTTGGTATGATATAATTATTTACGGCAGCACAGACAGGACAGATATGTTGTTGTTCCCAGTTATCGCTTGGTATGATATAATTGTTGGTAAGGACTTCATCCGCATAGCGTTGTTGTTGTTCCCAGTTATCGCTTGGTATGATATAATTGTAAACGGCAAGTACCGTATCAGGGTTCAGTTGTTGTTCCCAGTTATCGCTTGGTATGATATAATAGGCTTCAGGAAGCGGTTGGTGCAAAGAAGGTTGTTGTTCCCAGTTATCGCTTGGTATGATATAATTGTGTCTGTTGGGATGACAGGAAAGCAATTGTTGTTGTTCCCAGTTATCGCTTGGTATGATATAATTGACTACATTATATTAAGATGCTGCGGTTGTTGTTGTTCCCAGTTATCGCTTGGTATGATATAATGCAAAACCTGATAAAGCCGTATCAGAGGTGTTGTTGTTCCCAGTTATCGCTTGGTATGATATAATAGATACATACTTGTCGAGGATTGATAGCCAGTTGTTGTTCCCAGTTATCGCTTGGTATGATATAATTCAGTCATTGCCTTGTCGATGTACTCGCCGGTTGTTGTTCCCAGTTATCGCTTGGTATGATATAATATGTAATCGCCTATATTGCCACTTCCGTATGTTGTTGTTCCCAGTTATCGCTTGGTATGATATAATTATAAGTTTCCATTCTTTTCCAAAATGGATGTTGTTGTTCCCAGTTATCGCTTGGTATGATATAATAAAATATTCTGTGAAAAAATCCTTTACTAAGTTGTTGTTCCCAGTTATCGCTTGGTATGATATAATTCATCCGCTGAGAGTTTAATGCTCGCCTGAGTTGTTGTTCCCAGTTATCGCTTGGTATGATATAATGTGACACATCCTGTCGAATCTGTGTCGCCGGTTGTTGTTCCCAGTTATCGCTTGGTATGATATAATGTTATAATCCCATGAAAATACTCCCGAAGCGTTGTTGTTCCCAGTTATCGCTTGGTATGATATAATAGTTAGTCTTGCAGATATTGCCGCAGTAAGTTGTTGTTCCCAGTTATCGCTTGGTATGATATAATTGTGTAGATGTATTCTGCACTGCTACTGTGTTGTTGTTCCCAGTTATCGCTTGGTATGATATAATTTTAAATTTTTTATGCTATTTTTTCTGATGTTGTTGTTCCCAGTTATCGCTTGGTATGATATAATAACAATGCCGGGGCAACGCCAACGATGCAGGTTGTTGTTCCCAGTTATCGCTTGGTATGATATAATTCGGATTACCGCAAGCAAGAGAACGAGTTGTTGTTGTTCCCAGTTATCGCTTGGTATGATATAATGTGTTCTGTATATTATATAAATTACTGTTAGTTGTTGTTCCCAGTTATCGCTTGGTATGATATAATTATCCGAGTGAGAGCATCAATGAATTTTCGGTTGTTGTTCCCAGTTATCGCTTGGTATGATATAATTTTTCTGCGTCGTCTGCAATTCCCATGCAAGTTGTTGTTCCCAGTTATCGCTTGGTATGATATAATTCCTGGAGTTATCGCTGGGATGATGGCTGGGTTGTTGTTCCCAGTTATCGCTTGGTATGATATAATCACGCTGACACCGGAAGAAATGAAAGCATTGTTGTTGTTCCCAGTTATCGCTTGGTATGATATAATATATAGGTTTTCTCATAAAGTGGATTGAGTGTTGTTGTTCCCAGTTATCGCTTGGTATGATATAATCTGTGGTGGCTCCCATTTCTTTAGCTTTGTGTTGTTGTTCCCAGTTATCGCTTGGTATGATATAATTTTGAAGCCATAATAAACAACATATCATAAGTTGTTGTTCCCAGTTATCGCTTGGTATGATATAATTGGAGTAAACGCTATAAAGAAAGATTTTCGGTTGTTGTTCCCAGTTATCGCTTGGTATGATATAATCAACCACCTTTGTATGACTTGCGAATGTAAGTTGTTGTTCCCAGTTATCGCTTGGTATGATATAATATGTCAAGTACTTCCTTTGTACCATCTTCTGTTGTTGTTCCCAGTTATCGCTTGGTATGATATAATTTAAACAGTCATTACTCTCGACGTAAAACAGTTGTTGTTCCCAGTTATCGCTTGGTATGATATAATGTTTTTCAATGTCTTTTTTGCATGTCTTTTGTTGTTGTTCCCAGTTATCGCTTGGTATGATATAATTTACTTAAAATAAACCTATATTTTTAATTTGTTGTTGTTCCCAGTTATCGCTTGGTATGATATAATAGGTCATAGAGATTTATGTTTCATTAAATGTTGTTGTTCCCAGTTATCGCTTGGTATGATATAATAATCGTGCTGACGACAATCTATCTCTTATAGTTGTTGTTCCCAGTTATCGCTTGGTATGATATAATATTTCAACAGCATAATCAGATGCACCAACTGTTGTTGTTCCCAGTTATCGCTTGGTATGATATAATCCAGAATGACCTTCCAAACCGCCTAACCACGTTGTTGTTCCCAGTTATCGCTTGGTATGATATAATCAGCTGCAATCGCTTCAAGCTGGCGCAGTGGTTGTTGTTCCCAGTTATCGCTTGGTATGATATAATTGATGACGCAGCCGATCACGAAGATATAAAGTTGTTGTTCCCAGTTATCGCTTGGTATGATATAATATTTAGGTAGTGGTATAGCTGATGGCTTTGTTGTTGTTCCCAGTTATCGCTTGGTATGATATAATTGGCGAAAAAGTGTATTGCTTGCCAGATAAGTTGTTGTTCCCAGTTATCGCTTGGTATGATATAATCGCATATACTCATACAAAGCAATCATGTTGGTTGTTGTTCCCAGTTATCGCTTGGTATGATATAATTTTGGCGTTCGGTCATTAAAGAAATAAGAAGTTGTTGTTCCCAGTTATCGCTTGGTATGATATAATTTTTCTCCCCTTTCCGCATAACAGATATAGTTGTTGTTCCCAGTTATCGCTTGGTATGATATAATAATTGCAAATATAATAATTGCAATCAAAAAGTTGTTGTTCCCAGTTATCGCTTGGTATGATATAATAAGGCGGTCGCCCCTACCAAGAACGAACCGGTTGTTGTTCCCAGTTATCGCTTGGTATGATATAATTGGCTACATTATAATAAGCCCTTGCTAGTGTTGTTGTTCCCAGTTATCGCTTGGTATGATATAATAAACTCAATGTGATAAAACATCAATTATCAGTTGTTGTTCCCAGTTATCGCTTGGTATGATATAATAAAAAATAGCCGCCGTAGAGGATGCCAGCCGTTGTTGTTCCCAGTTATCGCTTGGTATGATATAATACGTGTGTTGACCAAATGCGGAAGCCCACAGTTGTTGTTCCCAGTTATCGCTTGGTATGATATAATTTTGATTATAAACTTTGTTATCAAAAGCTGTTGTTGTTCCCAGTTATCGCTTGGTATGATATAATTCACCATTCTCCTCTTCTTTAGCATTTATTGTTGTTGTTCCCAGTTATCGCTTGGTATGATATAATTCTACGGCGCTCTCTGTAAGTGTCGGTATCGTTGTTGTTCCCAGTTATCGCTTGGTATGATATAATCTGCCGTGGGTTCTATTTTGGGTGCCGTGTGTTGTTGTTCCCAGTTATCGCTTGGTATGATATAATTTCCGGGCGGTGGCAGTAATAAAGGTGGTGGTTGTTGTTCCCAGTTATCGCTTGGTATGATATAATGCGGTACATCTTATCAGCGTCGCCAACTCAGTTGTTGTTCCCAGTTATCGCTTGGTATGATATAATTTACAGAGTTAAACATATCGTTATTTAGCCGTTGTTGTTCCCAGTTATCGCTTGGTATGATATAATAAACCCTCCTTTGCTTGTATATATTATACTGTTGTTGTTCCCAGTTATCGCTTGGTATGATATAATCTCCGGCATGGTGTCCGAAGAAAGCAGAGGGTTGTTGTTCCCAGTTATCGCTTGGTATGATATAATCTTCACTCCCTCTTATTTTCATCACTACTCGTTGTTGTTCCCAGTTATCGCTTGGTATGATATAATAGGGAACGAAAAATCCCCGTGATTACTTATACTCACGGGGATTTTCATGCAAAAAAACAAGTCACATTTATGATTTTTAATCCTCAAACCATTCTTTTTTCAAAAAATATTTATCAAATCCGTAGACTCGTCCATATCGTGGAAGGTCGATGTTCCCAAAAGAATGTCTATAGATGAATACTGCTTTTCAGACAATATCAGACAGCGAACCGCTCCTTTTTGAGGCAAATTTTGCTTTAAGCGCTGCTTGTGCGTCTCGATTGAATCCGCGCCATTACATAATCTTGAATATACAGACCACTGAACCATAATATATCCGTCTTTTAAAAGAAATCTGCGAAATTTTGCTGCCGCTTTCCTGTCCCTGTCCTTTACGACAGGCAAATCAAAAAATACCATCAGTCTCATAAATTTATTCATAGCTATGCACCTGCAACGGTATCAATTCCGGGAGTTCCAGGTCCGTTCTGTTTCCCTGTATCGCCCCACTATAGCTGTAGACAAGCATGTCAATACAGTTGCTGACAATGCGCTTCTCTCCTTTCACTGACATATCATAGTTAATTATATTAAATAACCCTCTCTTTATCTGCGGCGTCAAATCGGCATCAACCTCCGAAATGTCAAAATGGCTTGCCACATACAAATCAACCAATGGTCTAAACACTTCAATAAGGTCATCTGCCAGATTAAAACCATTCAGTTCGCTGTGATGGAACATTCCGAGCGAGGGCTCTAAACCATAACACACAACTGACCTTGCAATCAGCCCCCTTATTATCGCATATGCGTAGTTCATCGCAGAATTTACAATACACTCATCTGCTCTTGTAAATTCATCGCCATACAAAACACGAAAATAGTACGCCGCTGCCTTTGCCTCAACGTGCGTTTTGTCCCCTGACTGCACTTCTTTTGTCATCGAAAGAAGCTTTTCGTATCCGTCAAGCCCCATCTCTTTGAGACACAATGCCTGATTTTTTATCTTACACACAATAATCTGCTGCCACAACCGCTTAATCAACGGCTTTCCAACCTCAATCTGCTTGATGAGCAGTTTGAAATGTCTGCTGTGCTTCACCATCGGAAGAAGAACCGCATTTGGAAGATGTTTTTCATCGCAGACATACAATGCAATTCCCTGTTTTGCAAACTCCGAAAGCATATATGCTGATATCGCAACAGCCTGATTTTCTATCAGAACGCAGTTAATATCCTCCAGCGGAAAACTGACGCCCTTTTCACCTATCACCAACTGCTCGTTTTTGATATGCAGACCTACAGAACTGTCAATCTTTATGTTACGATATCCCATATATACCTCCCGAAAACTAATTGAATGTCATTCTTTTTTCTTTACTTACAAATGAGATATTTCCTAATACATCTATCTGACATTTTTGTAACTTTCTCAAACTCTGAATACCAAGCCCCCTAAACATGGCACTACTATCATGTAATTTTCCCGCAATGCTCGCAGTACTTGTATCAGCTCCAGTGTAATAAGCATACATTTTTTCCACTTTGCCCGTCACATTGTCAATATCCTTCGTCTGGACTCCCTTATCACTCTCAATATAAATCAAATCCCTCGAATAAAGGCTGAAAATAAAATTCTCGTCATTCATCAAACGCCACTCTGAAGGCATTTTTGCCTGTGTCGCCGCCCTATTAGGCAACCTTTTCTTCACCACATCAGCCGTGTAAATCGGGACAAAATAGTATTTTTTCTTACCCTTGTTTTCCTCGCAGAACACATCAATTCTGACCATGGAGCCATTGGCTGCTATCCCATTTCCCTCTCTTACAAGCACTCCTGATGTCTGCTTTTCAAACACCTTAATTTTCTTGACCACAGGTCCCGGAGTTCCATCCGACTTTGGCTTATGGAACGGCTCTGCAAAAGCCTTTTTAGGGTCATTTCCGTACTGATTAAGTCGGTCGACCAGTGCCTCGTAGAGCAGTCTGTCACTGTCTGGGTTAAAAAACTCCTTTATTTCGCCATCCTTCAGCTTGATATCCTGAATAGATTTCTTCGTCACCACATAACCGCCGGTTTCAAAGACGCTTCCTCCGTCCTCATAATACTTCGCCGACCGTATAGTCTCCTCGTGTGCCTGTCCGCTGACCTTGTGATTTGGCATTCGCGAGACAAATATTCCGTCAAGTACGCCCCTGCGTCCCGGTCTGCCCTCAACAAACATCCACTCAGGATAATTTATCCAGTTAAACACATCTCTGTGCGACAGAATAAATTCTCTCGGCGACGTTCCCGAGGAAACACCTTCTCCCATTGTGCTATATCTTGACATACGAATATCCAGCTCGTCTACGAAATGCTCCCATGGCATCGGAAGCCTTACGCCGAACTTCTCATCCCAGTCCTCGCGTGAAAAATTGTCGCGGTTTAATATTTCTCCCGTCTCCTCGTCCACGAACCCGAAGCCTCTCGAATAAGCTAACTCTCTGCCCTTTGAATAGCGGGATATCCTGTTAATCATTCCATCGGTTGTACATGCTATGACAACAGCGTCCTGTGCGTGATGAGTGTCGGTGCGTCTGTCCTTGCCAGCGAGTCCCCATCTCTTGCTGAGATAATGCGTTATAGCGCCGTTTACAGCCATAACCTGCTTTTTTCTCTCCCTCTCGAGATTGAAGTAAGGTTTTAATACAAGGTTCTGGCGTATCATATTGTAAATAATTCTTGTTATGTATTTTGTGTCTGTGAGGTTACGCTCCTTAAACTCTGCTTTCTCCTCGTCAGATATATGCTTTTTTAGGAGCTTAAGCTGTTTTTTATAATCCTTAACCGTATTTCTTACCAGAGTCTCATATTCGTTCCACGCCTGCTCGCCTTTTTCAGCCATGATATACTCATAAGGTGTCCTGTTGCCCTTCTGCCTGTTCTCCGAAGCCTTCACAAGTACTTTATTGCGATATGAGTCGTCAAAGGTAATGCTGTATGGCAATATATGGTCAACATCATACCCTCCATTCGATGAGAAAAGGTCATTTATATCAATCTTATCTCCCGAATAAAGACATACTCCTCCCTGCTCTTCCCAAAGACGGAACTTTACTATATCCTGCCCAGTCGGATTTGGCTTGTATTCCCTGACGCGACTTAAAACCTTGTCATTTTCCTTCTCTCTCGTCTCCATGTCAGACTTCATTTTCCTTCTCTCATCGAAATCCTTTGACATTTCTCTTGCGAGCTCAATGTTCACAGCCTGTGGACTGCCATACTCGAGTATAATCGCATTTATGACCTTGATGGTCTGCGATACCGAGCGTCTGACAACAGGGTTCGTGATATCATTTACAATGTTGGTGATATTTTTACCTTTTAACAAAATCGACTTTTCGCCGTTATTCTCAGTCCTGAAATCATACCCTGCAAGCTCACAAGCCTTATCGTAAGTATTTCCCTGAAGCAGAAACGGGATAATTTTTCCCATGGCCTTGAGTGACAGATTATGAAATTTACTCGGTGACATTTCCAGCAATGCATCATAACATTCCGAAGCGATATCATGTTCAGCCAAACGCCTTATTCTGCTGTCATCGTTCTTGTACAATGTAAGTATCCTAGCTATGTCGTCATACAGCTTTATCTTATCCGGTGACAAATGTTCCGATGCAACCTCTTCCCTAAGAGCCTTGCGTATCTTGTGATAGTTCTCCATTTTCACGAAATCTGTATCTTCAGGAGATTTTTTGCTTCCCGATTTCTGACTATAATTAAGATTATAGAACTTATCCTCCTCCGCTAAACCAATCGTCTTACGCACAGCGGTGTATTTTACCGTCTGCTGCCTGTGCATAAGAGCTATAATGGCATGGCGCTCATCGCTCGTAAAAAATCTTGTACTCCCATCGGCAGACACTATTTTCGTATGGTTTATCTTCTCAAGCGCCACAAAAAACTCAGAGGTATAAGCAGCTTTTGGAGCACGCTTTTCTCCGTTCTTACCCTCGAAGGTACACAACCCGACTCTGTCCTCAAAGCCCTCCATGGCGTACCTGCTCGGAGCGCCAGGTCCCATGTCAAATGAACGCTGACTGAGCATAATGTCAAGATATGCCCTTTCAAGCTTTTCTGTAGCAGCATCATTTCCCAACGCTCTCTGCGCCTTAAATATCTTCATCACCTCATCGGCAAGCATATCTCTAAGAACTGTGTGCTTGTAATCACCCGACTTATTGCGTGGTGTGAGTATGTATCCGTTTTCATTCCAAGGACAATCAGTGCGGAATTTTTCATCAAGATAAATCATCTCACCGACCGTGCGGTATCTCTTCTCCTGCATAAGTGTCTTGTTAGCACTTATACCCTTTTTAACCTCTCCAGTATCCGAATCGGCTCCGTCTGCCGCCTTGCTCGTAGACTTAAATCCTCTATGCTTAGCAATATGCAGCAAAACCTGTGCCAGCTCATCATTAGTAAGCCTTCTGTCAAGACCTTCATATCTTAGCTTATACACGTCAGGTAGCCCTGTTCTCTTGTAGCGTGCCTCAAACTCCTCAATGTTGATAAGTCCTTCCGCCTCAAAAAGCTTCTTGATGCGCTCTAATCTGTGCCCGCGTCTTCTGAGTCTCCTTCTGGCTGAACGCGCCTCACGCCTTGGCAGTGCAAGCGACGCCCCCGTCTTAGGCTGCTCCGCCGTATCAAAAATCCTCACTCCCAAATCAATAATCCTGAACGGCTCATCATGGGTATTGTTCTCAAGCACAGCCCACCCAACCGACGCGATACCTATATCAAGCCCTATTCTGTAATTCAAATCTGTCGGCTTAGGTACCTCTGCTTTTCTGTTTAAATGCTTCATTTCCTCCATAAATATTCCTTTCTTCCAAAACCTTATTTATCAAATAAATATTCTCTCATATGCCGTTATAAAAATACTATTACCCAAGCGATATATAACATATGATATATAATGTTTCTAATAAGGGATTGGATATAATTATTTGATTCGCTTTAATAATTATTCTTGTTCTCTTTCCGCGTAAAATAGATAATCCCACCTAAAGTATTCACTTTAGATGGGATTAGAGCTTTGAGGTACACCACCAAAGGCGGCGACCTTATTGTTGTAACCGTTTATCGCTTGGTATGATATAACGTGCTTTTATTATATCTCATCTATTTAGAAAAGTAAAGACTTATTTTGTAAATTTGTCTATTTTTTATTAGAAATCAACTATATTTGTATATGATAATATTTTCACTCCTCCTTAGGCGCAAACCTGTCATAGAGTGCCATCAGGTTAGCCGTCTTTTCGTCGTAGAATCTGTCCTCGGAGTCGGGCTTGCGTACAACAAGCCTCTCATAGAGTTCCTCTACGCCTCCTCTCACATAGTCGTTGAAGGTTCCCATAAGCCTGTCATACTCTTCCTTTGTCTGAGCGCCCCTGAATGCCTCGCGCACCCTGTCCTCGTCCGTCGCACCGGAAGCCGGGTCAAGCATCACCATCATCTGCATTATGAAATCCAAGTCCTCCTTGGCATTTATCATCTGCTCCGGCAAAATACTCTTAGTCTCAACAGGTGAATAATCCCGCGAAGCCTTTCTGTCAATCCTTATGCCTATTATGGCAGCAAAAATATATACATCTATATATCTCTTGAAATATGTATGTTCATAATCATTGGAAACGCAAAGTTCACTAACCATACGAGCATGTTTACCTACAAACTCAAACTGCTTCTTAAAAAATTCAAAATCCGCCACTACGTCCTGTCCACCTTTCTTATCGATGCGAAGCTCTCATCGGGCTTCTTGTCAATCGAATACTCTGCCCCGACATATTTGTCCAGCCCCGTGTACGCCCAGTCCTTTCGCAGCATGAACACAATCACCTGCTCCGAAACCTGCGGAAGCACATTCGCCACGAGTGAAATATTCTCCTCGCCAAGCTTTGAGAATGGTCCGTCAAGAACGATAGGGAGCGTGTCTTTTCCGTCATTGTCCATATCTGCATTGCCGCTGTTGTACTCCAGCTTCTTACGGCGGCTGTAGTCCATTATCGTGACAATGAATGCAAAATTTCTGGCAACCTTCTCTCCCTCGGACAGATTTTTCTCCTCCCTGTAGCCTCCTATGTCAGTCTTGTAGCACATCTGTATCTCATAATTTTCGGTAAGCTTTATTTTCTTGTCCTTTGCGTTAAACATCTTTGAAAAATTTTCTTGTATTTCATTGTTAAAGTCATTAAAAATTTTCTTCTCCCGCTCGGAAAAGTCAGCACTGATTTTGTCGTACACAGCTTCCGCAAGTTCAATCTTTCTCCGCCACTTTTCATTCTCGGCATTTTTAGCCTCCTGATTTCTCATTTGGATTTCAATGCTCTGAATTCTGCTCTGATTTGATGCTATGACGCTCTTTAGCTCACCTTTTTTCAGCGCAGCGCTGTTCGCCTCATTCCTGTAGCGCTTGAGCTCAGCCCTCTTTTCGGAAAAATTAATATTCCGGCTCATTTTCTGTTCAATCTTCTGAAGCTGGATACAGTTTTCCTCATAGTCCCTGACACTGTCGTCAACCTTTGCCGCGTCCTCGGACAAATCATCTTCGCCCCTGTTCCAGCGGTTGGCGGTTTTCTCAAATTCCCCTAGAAGAGAACCCATGTCGGCAGGCGGGAGGTAATTTCTCTGTTCAAGCAGACATTCGAGTGCATAGGAGTCCTTCGTTATCGGGGTTCCGCATATGCACCGCCCGCTCCTTATTATGAAATCAATGCTCGCCTGCCTCATATGCGGTATGTCACGCCTCTCGCCCGCTATCGATTTTACCAACCTTAACGAAGCCTCGATAAGTGGCTTTGCAAACATTCTGTACGCATTTGCGTTATACTCGAGCACAAACGTCCTGTAATTTGCGAGATATCTTTCACTCTGCGCCCTAATCACGCTCTGGCACTGCCTATATGCCTGCTGAAGCTGTTCCGTGTCCTTGTTCGCCTCCAGATACAGCTCAATCTCCTCACACTTTTTATTACAAAGGCTGATTGTCGCGTCCAGGCTTTCTATCTGCTTCTGACATCTCTCAATATCCCGCTCCAATCTTGTCTTGTCACGCTCATAGTCGTCATATATGTTTCCTTTGCCCTGAATATTTTTCCTGAATTTTTTAATTACAGAGCTGTCTCCCATATCCTTAAGGTGCATCATTGCCGATTTGTACGCGGACAGACCCGTTAAAATATGCACTGACTCCTTGATATTTTCGCGAACTCCGTTCAGTGCAAAATCGCCCCATCGCTCACCGTCAAAGAGAAAATAATGCGACAGATTTTTAGGAAAAAGCTCGTTTATAAATTCGTCGATTTTGACATGATTTACACCTGGCTCAACCTCGCGCTTTATGTCAGGGCTGTCCACATCGGCGATATACATTTTCAAAGTCTTGTAGGACTCCTTCGCGAGAAATTTCGGGTACACTCTCATGTACTCAATCTCCCTGTGAACGGTATACAGATGTTCATTGTCCGTCGCCGTTATCTCAACGAACACCGTAGCTGTCCTGTTCGCATCGAGCTTTGCGAGGACATCGTTATTAAGCAGCTGATAATCGCTCTCCTTCTTTCCACGCTCGGTCATAATCGCCCCATACAGACACCAGCGGAATGCCTGCGCTATCGTCGTCTTGCCGACGGTGTTATCCCCCAATACCACCGTAACATTGTGCTCCTCGTCGCAGCTAAAATCAATCTCATTCACACCCTTGTAACGCATAAAATTCTTCATTTTGAGTGTCTTAAACTTCATTCGTACCTTCTCCTCCCCGCTATTTGCTTAGTTTCAGATTTTCGCTGATAATCTTCCCTATCTCCTCCGACATCTTCTGGTCAGTGAGTGCCTTAGTTCTCAGGTTCTTTCGCTCAAGATGAAGGATTTCAAACATGACCGATTTGACCAGCTTTTCATCGACATTGCCCATTTTTTCTGCCTCCTCTCCTAATACTGATGTGCAAATAAATGTGTTTATAATTATTCAGCTAATCTGTGGTACTAATAGATTTATATGTCTTTCTATTAAGCCAACCAAATGTTCATATCTACTTTCGAGAACATTTCTACACGATTCTTCCGTTGAAGTATCTAAATCGCAATTTAACCCAAGAAAATTTTTAACAGCTGAGCTATTGATGCTCCCCACATAATCTGAAAGCAAACTATCCGATATTGCCAAATTTTCATCTTCTGTTATGTAAATAAAATTAATAGGACTATTCAGAAAATATGCATTATCTCTTCGCTTGCTTTCCTCTCCTTTCCTTAATTTTGCCCTTGGTGCTACAATCGACCCTAAAGGAATAACATGATGTTTTTCCAATTTTTCCTTAATAAATGGTGTCATATTTATCTTTTCATCTATTACTCCTTTATAGGTTTGTGCAAGAAAGAACTGGCATATAACATCCCTCAAAAATTCTTTTGGACAAGTCATTCCCTCCGTTTTATATAACAAGAAATCTTTATTTGAAAAATTATTTGCTTTAAACATATTTTTTGCCAGAGTATTTTTTATCCAATCTGCACTATAATTACTTTCAAAGCTTTCTATCAAATTTACTATGCTATTGATTGCATTAATATTCTGGTCAACATTAAAATAACCCGAAAAAATACTGCTCCAATACCACGCTTCTAAATAATCATAAGTCCTGCTATTGTTCCTATATGACTGATTAAGCAATATGTACGCAATAACGACAAGCATTAATTTATAATTGATATCCTTAATATTCCTTACTCCACAACGCATCTGTAGAAAAAATAATGCCAAATCCATCGCTTCTACAACATCATTGCTGTAAACATGCAAATCTCTTGCTGAAACGTCCATAATTTTATTTTTCTTTATCAAATCAAGTCTAATTTTTGAAGTATCAAAATCATGAACATGTGCATATAACGACATAATATTTAAGTACGCATCTATATATGCCGGCGCTATTGTATCTTCGTTCATATTTATGCACCCTAGCTCTACAGTAGCAATATATTCACCTGATTTTATAATTCCACATATAGCATCGTCTCTACGGATTGTGTCATTAAAAACATTCTCACCATAATCTCTAACCTGTTTCATATTATTCAATACAACGTCATAATAATTTTCCTTACTCACCCCAGCATACTTAGCCATAATTAACTCGAATGTTCCTAATGATATACCTCCCTTATTCAGATTTTCGTAAATATTAATTGCTCTATCCCTTCTACGATTATTCACAATAAGCTGATGTAACTGGATATCATCAAGGCATGAACGCAAATATGCAATTATGTTGTTTTCCCACTCCCTTCCCTGCTTTGCCAAAGCTTCTTTAAATGACTCTCTGTCTCTAATATTTTCACAAGATGTCAACGCATACTCTGTCAGAATATCTTTGGCAAACAATATCTTTTCTTCTTCATTAAGTGCATCAAATTCCTGCAAAATATCAAGCTGTACACTATCTGAAATTCTTTCAACTATACTCATTAAATGGCTCTGATTTTTAGGACTTCCAGCTATTAAATACAATGGTATTAAATATTCTTCACCACTAGTACAAAAATCTACTAAGGCACTTATTGGAGAATTATGTTGAAATGGATTATAGCTTGTCTCATCCCCGGCTTTAAATGGAATAATTTTTATCATATCCACTATTTCATCAGACAAAAAATCCGGTTCCATTGTCGTCGGGTGCTCAAATGGCATTAACTTTCCAACTTTAAAATAATCTTCATCTTTTCTTTTTCCATTAGCGTCACGATATTTAGGTAATCTAAGAAAAAACCTTCTCTTTAAAGAATTTTGCTGAATTAGCTCACTTGCCTGCACCGCCATATCGAAAACAATATTAGAAAAGGCATTTGCAAGCACAGTTAACCTCTGCTGCCCATCCAATAATGCATTTACTTCACCGCTAATTCCTAACTCATCTGCACGTTTTCTGGTTTTACACCCAATTTTTCTATATGCGTATTCATCTGCCTTCACCGTCAACATAAGAACGCTTCCAATCGGCATCTTGGCTAATACTGACGCTATCAACGACGCCTGCTTTTCTTCCTTATCCCACACAAATCTTCTTTGAAAATCCGGCAATAAAATTTGCTGATTTCGTATCTTTTCTAACAAACTATCAAATGGCTCATTAATCGGCTGCATATTTTTTCCTCCTAAATCTCCCCCAACGCCCCGCAAAGCGCGTCAACCTCATCCGTTGTTGTAAACATGCTCATACTCACCCTGACAACTCCAAGGTATTCCTTGTCGTCAAGATATTCATGTATGAGCGGTGCACAGTGGTAGCCTGTGCGCACAGCGATGTCATAATCGGCATCAAGAATCATTCCGACATCTGATGACTGATAACCTTTTATATTCAATGCCACTATTCCGACATGCCTGTCCGCCGGGGGCAGATATAGCTTCACATTGTATAGCCGGCGTAATTTATCAACCATGTAGCGCGTGAGCGACATTTCCTTGTCTAGCCGCCTTTTTATCTCCTCACCATCGACATCCTTTATTGCTGCCAGAAGCCCTGCTGCCGCAATGATATTCGGGCTTGCCGGCTCGTATCGGCTGCTGCCGGCTTCAGGCATGTGGACATTGAGTGAATCGCTTCCGGTTCCTCCTGCGATAAATGTATCAAGCCTCACACCGTTTCTGATAAAAAATCCGCCTATTCCGAATGGACCATACGGTGTCTTATGTCCCGCAAAGACGTAGAAATCAACAGGAGACTGCGACATGTCAAACGGCACAAGCCCAAGCGCCTGCGAGCCATCGACAACCACTATCGCGCCATATTCCTTAGCCGCTGCAGCAATCTGTTCTACCGGCAGTATGCAGCCCGTGACATTGCTCACATGTGTCATAAATACAAATGCCGGGGCATGGACGCTGAACTCATACTTAAGTCTATCTATATCAATGTTGCCGTCATCTTTAAACGGCATCACAATAATATGCTTTTTAATTCTACCCGCTTCACTGTCAGCCATCTTGTTATCATCTCTAAACACCATCTGGTTATAGAGTGTCCTCACCACTGCATTGTGCTCGTACGGCGATATATATATGTAATCTTCTTTTTTTATTTCCAAGCCGCCTATTATCTGATTCAATGCAAATGTAGCAGAGGCCGACAGTACGACCTCTGCTACATCTGACGCATTCACAATGCGGAGTAATTCTTTTCTGAGATTATCGATTATCTGGGCAGACTGCTGCGCCAGAGCATAGGAACCACGCCCGGCATTGAATGACAGGCTGCGATTGACCTTATCCATCTGTTCGTACACACATTCCGGTTTCGGGTATGTGGTAGCTGCATTGTCAAAATAAATCATGCTCATAAGTAATCCTCATTTTTATTTTTCTCTTAGTTCTGTTTCATATATCCTTACTGCAATTATCTGCTCTCCCCTGCCACAAGCTCAGCAAGAACCTGCGCAAGCACTGCTACTTTCGCATTAGTCTCCAGACTGTCGCCGAATTCATCCAGTGCATCCTTTATCGCATTTTTAAGAAAATACCCTGTGCTGTCATCCTCCACATCAGCATAGCTTCTTTCAAGCAGGCTTCCGCCTTCTCCCTTTAGAATAATGCTGTTAAGTGCGCTCTCGCTGTTTACGGTGTTCTCAGCCTCATCACAGAATTCATCCCAGCCGGCTCTGAACTTCTCCAGCATTCCGTCACGCCAGTCATCAATGTATATATCCGTGACAAGCTTCGACAGCTTCGACACAATCTCTCCTTCGTCATAGGTAGGTATATCCGATATATATGACAATATTGCCGATGTCCGGCTCTTAGTCACCAGCTTTTCAAGTCTCTTTCCGTGCTCGGAATAATGCTCCTCAAGCACCGACTTAAGGCTGTCACCATCGTCTGCCTTACAGCGTTTTTTTACAATTGCCGCGACATTACCTGAAAGCTTCAGAAGATAACTATCAAGATATGCCTTTAAAAGTGTTATATTATGCAGTACACCGGCTAATGAACCTGCTTCCGGCGAAGTATTAGTCACCGGAGATTCTGTCAAGGAACTCTTTACCACAGCTCCATCTGCGGAGTATTTTTCACTGTCGCCAATTCTGCCTGCTATATCGACAAGCTCCTTAAAAAGGAACTCATGCGGGTTATACTCCTGATGCCTCAGCGCCATACACAGCCGCTTTAACGCCGCTGCCATGTTCTCACTCACATCGACAACGCGACCTATGTTCGCTGCCGCCTGCGGAAGCGCCCTGTACCATCTCAGGATTCCATCTAAAACTTCTCTGTCACCTGCAACCCCCGCAGCTCTGGCTGAAACTCCGAATAATTTCATAAGCCCCGCAATGTAATTCTGTTTTTCTATGCTCTCATGCTCAACATACAGATAATAGTCCGATGGCGAATCGTTGATATTTCCAAGAATAACAGCGTCTATATTTACCTCTTTTTCTTTGAAGCTTACAATCGGTTTATCCTGAAGCCTGGACAGGCATAATGCCACATAAATAGGAATAATTCCCTTTCGCACACCATATCCGCTGCCCATCAGACGGTCATACAGCAGCTTGAAGGAGCATTTATTTGAATCGCACATAGCGATGAACCGCTCAATCTCCGACAGGACAAATGCACAGCCCCTGTCCTCACCGCCATTGCCGAGAATACCTGTATTTACAAGAACCGCCCTGTATATGGTTGCCTCAGGTGAGGTTCCCTTCTCAAATGACGAACAATCCTCAGAACTTAGCAGCATATCTACAATCTTATTTCGCGCCTTCTTGTTCTGAGCCGATATGTTCTGTCTATTAATCAGCTCGTTATTTACAACCGGCGCATTATTGTAATACTCCGTCATTATGCTGCTCAAAAACATATTGAAGGAGAAGCCGTTCCTAAAACCCGACCGGAATGCTTCACCGTTGTGGTATACCGCACAGGCACCGTTTTCGGGGTTGTACACTTCCTTAAGGAACTTATTCACCTCGTATGAAATGTCATCGCAGTAGTTTACAAGCTCCTGCTCCAACACAACATTGTCCTCTATGAATGACCTGTCACTCATAAGACTCTTCGCAGCAATGTATTTTCTTATGCTTCCGCCCTTATCAAAAGCTACTTTTGTCACAAGCACAACTATTCTGTCATCCTTAAGCCGCTCAGACAGCTCTTTGCTATAATCTGTACTGTTATCGCTCACCACAGCCACTATTTTTCCGTCGGAAAAGTGCTGTTCAAACAGAATCTCCGGTGACGGAAGCTTTTCTATCTGCTCCGGTGACATAAATACATACTCATAATATCTGGTCATCGAATATATCTGATTATATTTCTTAGGAAGCACATAATCGTACTCTGAAATCTCCTTCAAGGTTCCGAGTATATCCGAATCTGCCGGCAATTTCGCTGCCTTCAGTGAAATCTCCTTCTGTATGTCAACACCGACATTATTGTAAAAGCTGTACGAATGTCTGCGCGAACGGTATATAATAATTCTCTTTTCCACCAGACGCTCCACCACTGTCCTGCACTCATCCTCCGAAATATTAAGCGCACATGATAGCTGTGGCACATCCGCCGTCAGCTCATCCGGAATGTCTATAATATTTATCAGGGCGATAACCTTTATAAGCTTTTTCTCCAGCTTATCCACTGTACGTGAAAGTGCATACTCAGCTTTAAGCCATTCATTGTGAATAACCGTATCCGAGGCTTCCTCCCTGAAAAGATTTTTAAAATAATCGTAAACTGTATCCGCAGCTATTCCGCAGTCTGCAATATCTTCGCCATAATCCTCAATTATTCTGCACACGCTTCCCTTTTCGTCATGCGAAAGATAGGTGAATATGCTCCTCTCGTTCTGAGCCACCTTCTCGCTTATATGAAGCAGCATATACGCAGTAAACGGCATGAGAGGAAAGCAGCCCTCAACCACATATTTTTTAAAATCAGCTTCATCAAACAGCCCTGAAAAACATGAAAATCGATAAGAATTAAGAGCATTTTCATAGTATCTCCCTATCTTAGGAAGCTCACGCAATGCGGCTTCATCCTTTTTTAACACATTTCCAATAAGCTCATAGTTATTCTGGGAGGAGACGACAAACAGAACCTCTTTTATCCTGCCCTCCACACCGCGGAATGCATTTCTCATGTCCACCGGGAGCTTAGCGCCGTACTCCTTAATGCTCTTATGTGCAACAAAGGTTATAAACATCTGCCCCTCAGAGCTTCTCTCTGACAGCTCACACATATCCTGAAGCACCTTCATGTCCTTGGAAAATGTATCCGCTTCGTGACCCTCTATGTATTTGCTGAACTCATCGAATATGACATATATTCCTGCATACCCATAATCGCGTGCCAGTGTATCCTTAATCTGCTCGTATATTCTCACAGTCTCAAGCACAATAATAGGATTAAATTCACTTCCGTTGGTTACTATAGGATATATCCTGCGAAATAAATCAAGAGCCTCTTTTTGGTTCTTCTCAAGACCAAGCTGCAATGTTTTCCCATTACATCCGTTTTTTTGAAGCTCTCCCGCAAAATGACTGTACGCATCCGGAAAGCTGTCCTTCCACTGCTCTATCTTCTTGACTGCCTCGCTGTAATAGCTGTCCGGTGTAATGCTATCAAGCCCTGCCCGCTTCAATGCGTCGGTTATCCCGACAAGAAATGCCTGATTGAGGTCGGAATTAGTGCCCGATATAATAATTGGAAGATACGGTCTTTCCCTATGTCTCAGCTTATCCAGAAGCACCAGCAGTGTATGCGATTTACCCTTGCCGTAAGGTCCTATAAGCATGGTGGCATGCTCCCTGTCCTTATTTACATTGTCAATATAGTAATCAATAATTCTCTGCGATGAGCGCGTATACACATAGTTGTCTATTTTCTCTCTGTTATCAAGGTCAAGATAGAGATTAACCGAATTCTCGAATCTTTTATCTATTTTAACCAAATCTTTAAGCTCAATTGTCATCTCTATCCCCTCTGCGTCTTATACTTATCCTCATAGTATTTCTCAATTACCTTATCCGGAGATATCTTATCCTGTAAATACACCATATCCAGTCCCGCTGTCCTGTTAACAGCGATATAGCCGTCGGCTGACAGCTTATCCAGATAAGAATTAAGGCTTACCCTGCTAAGGTTATATATCCTTCCGGGAAGCTCAGCTCCTCTTAGCAGCGTGTCTATACTCACGCTGTCCGTTTTCCCACCATAAAAATATCTCTCAATAAGATACAGCACAGCCAACCGTGGAAGCTGCTCCTCGGAAGGCATATATTTCCTAGATACACTGCCACTTCTTTTCAAAAGTGACAGCTCCGAAAATGGACTGACCTTCTTTTCCTCCGGATCATAGTCAACGTCCTTCTCCCTTGAATACATATTGATTATCGCGGTCACATCTGCAGCAACAGAGCTTCGCGGAATCTCCTGCTTAGAATATGCCTTAATCTCACGGAACATACTCTCCTCAAGTTCTTCCTTAGTGTATTCCTCATTGCCTATTCTATTAAAAAAAATATACCAGCTTGTAGATAGTTCAGCATTGCAGGCAATGTTGCTATGGAACATCCACATGGTAAAGCTGTCCTCGAAGCAGGAATCATACTGCTGTATCAGCTCCCCGAAATGGCTCAGTCCCACCTCGCCCTTGCTCTCAACCGTAATACCGCCCGCTCTCAGCCAATAGCGTATTGCCTTAGCCATATTGGTACCGACACCCAGTGCATCAGCCCCTGCGTTTTCCGAAAATACCCTTGAATTATCCGCTACGGCTTTAAGTCCCTTGGCAAGCCAGCCCTCTCTCAATATAAATGTCTCATGTCCCTTCAGCCTTATCTTAACAGTCTTTTCCGACATAATTTTCCTCCGAAATTTTATAACAATGGATATAAGCTTCACACTCATCCCCATGCCGCCCGGTGTCATATTTTCACACTAGTCTCTCTTCACCGCCAGCACCTTCTTCATATAACACCCCGAGTTAAAGTGGTTCACACACTGTGCACAACGAATACACTTATCATCATCTATATGGTATCTGCTTCCACCATCCGGCATACTCTCCAATCTTATCGCACCATGTCGGCATACGCCTTCGCATGCCCGGCACCCCATGCATAGCTGGTACTTGGTAAGCTGACATTTCACCTTCTCCTCAGCAGCTTCCACCGTCTTCGCCCTGTCAATATGATAATCAAGTATTGTAACCTTAAGATGCTTGCCGCCTTTTCTTCCCTGAAGTCTTAAGACTGCAGCCCCCCTGCGGTTAAGCACATATACCTCTCCAAGGCGCGGATTACCCATATTAAAATCAAGATATCCGAATGGCTTAAAAAGCTCGTACAATTCATCATCTATGGGCTTTAAAAGCTCATAATTAAAGCTGTTCTCCTCCAGCGCACATGGCTTGAAGCTTACAACCGCATTGTCCGCGTAGGCTATTCCGTTACCGCCCTGTCTTGCCTTCCACTTGCCGCTGCGGACATATTCCTCCGCATCCGGCTTCCCTATTCTTTTTGCAAAATCTATTAAAAATTCCTGCCATCTGCCATACTGCTCCGGCATATATATCTTAGACAGGAATTCCGACCATACACTGTTGTTCGGACAACAAAAACACCCAACCCTTGCATAGCCGTAAGTGTACGCCACATTAAAATCTATCTTTCTCTTCAAAATATACAGCCATACATCGAAGTCCATCCAGTCGATAGCCGGCGATACCGTGTTCTGTCTTGAAATCTTGCGTCCCTGTGTCTCCCTGTCATACTTGCTTCTGCTCGCCGATTCACTGCGTCTTATTCCATAGAAAGCGAGTATGCTCGTCTTATCCTTGAACAATGCCGTAAGCTTCCTGTTAATTGCCCCGGTCTTAAAAATCGTACAGCACCAGCGCATAACACGGCTCGGAGGTCCTATCATATCACATAGCTGGGAAAAATCTTTCTCCCTATTCCGCGATGAAATTACCGGAGTCATCGGATGTGATTTTTTAAAACGGCCTACATACTCCTCAGTCTTCGGGAATTCCAACGTGGTATCTCCAAATATATGTAATATCTTCGGATTGCTCAGCGCTCTCATTACCAGATCTGATGTCACCGTCGAATCCTTGCCTCCCGAAAAGGAGACAAACATATCCTTCACGTCATATTCTGTCGATACTTCCCTTATATAATTGAGTGCCTCCTGTGTTATCTCATCATATCTTGAGTTATTACATTCTATTAAACGGCTTACATACTCTTCAAACCGATTATTCTTATTCTGCTCCTCATATTCGTTAAGCGATTCTCTTATTCTTACAATATCTTCATCAGCTAGTCTTACAAGCTGTGCAACATTAAAACGCTTCAAGACGCCATCTATCAGATAATAATTTCCCGAGGCATTCCACACTGATGAATTGATATATTTAAGCGGTTCTCCCTCTAATATCTCATACAGCAGCCTCTCCTTAGGAAATACAGGTCTTAAATCGGAGGCTATTCTCCTGCCCTCTGTGTGACATACAGGACATACCTGTTCGTAAATCGGTACGTTGCACTTCGCGCAGTAATAAATGTCCGATATGCTTTCAACATTCTCCCTGCTTCCGCATTCATCACAGAAATTTCTCTCCAACTCTATGTTGTGCACCGTGCATCTGTATCGTCGCATTCCGTCCTCCTAAAGCTCTCAGGTCTGACATTAAGATATCTGCACAATTCCAGAAATTCTGCCGCCTCAAGTTCCACACCACTCTCATAAGTCAACCTGTCTGCCGGAATCCCTGTCTGGCGCTCAATAATTTCTGCCGATATATGATTGTCCTGCAAATAATGCGCAACCCTCTGCGTAACAGTCCGTCTGTCCACCTCTCAAAGCTCCATCCAATCTTAAAAATTTTTCCATGATTAAAATTCTTGGTTTTGCAGAAAATATTTTAACAAAACCGTTTCTCACAGAAACTAATACTATTATAGTCTCAAATTTCGAGAATTTCAACAATATAATTCTGTGTTTCTAAGAATTATTTGACCTGCCTGTTTGTGTGGGATATTATAGGAAAGGAATGTTTCCGCAAAACTAAGAAAAGTAAATTGCGAAAACATTTGTGTTATGAACAGATAATTATTTTTCAGAGCTGCTATAAAAAATATAATACAACTGATTGTAAAAGATGCTCATAGTGATATAGACATATCCACACCTTGGCATAGTCTGACATGAGCCTGTAGATTCCGGAGGAATACATGAAAAATGAAATGATAGCTAAGGTTCTAAAAGAACTGCGAAAACAGAATTCACTGACTGTACACGATGTAGTCCTGAAACTCAGTGATAAGTCAATAAATGTAGCTGATAAAACACTGTACGGCTGGGAGAGCGGACAGGCACAGCCCGATGCCGATACCCTTCTTGTCCTGTGCGAGATATATCAGGTTGATGACATACTGAGTACCTTTGGGTATAAGGAAAATACACCGATTAATGCAACAGAATACGAAAAAAAGGTTATATTTGCACTGAGGAAACACCCTGAAATGACTTCTGCGGTGAATAAGTTATTGGATATCGAATAAGCTGCAAAATACCCTTTGCCCTTCATATCCAGATAAAATTTTATAAAATTTCAACTAAAAAGCTCCACACGGAATATAAATTCCATGTGGAGCTTTTACTCTGTCCTTCAACAGTTGTTTTACATAAAAATATGTACCATATTCCTGAGATTAGTTGTTGATAAGCTTATCATCCTCATTGTTCCAGCTATAAAGCTTACGAATCTCAGCGCCAACCTTCTCTGATGGGTGCTCAGCTGCTAAGTTTCTCATAGCACGGAAGTGAGCCTGACCGCCTGCACTTGACATATCGAGTAAGAAATCCTTAGCGAAGGTACCATCCTGAATATCCTTCAATATCTTCTTCATAGTCTTCTTAGTCTCTTCTGTGATAAGCTTCGGTCCTGTGATGTAATCACCATACTCAGCAGTGTTAGAGATAGAATATCTCATTCCTGAGAAACCTGACTGATAGATAAGGTCAACGATAAGCTTCATCTCATGGATACACTCAAAGTATGCGTTTCTCTCATCATAGCCTGCCTCAACAAGTGTCTCAAATCCAGCCTGCATAAGCGCACATACACCGCCGCAGAGAACTGCCTGCTCACCAAAGAGATCTGTCTCTGTCTCTGTTCTGAAGGTTGTCTCAAGGACACCTGCTCTTGCACCACCGATAGCGAGTGCATAAGCGAGTGCAAGGTCAAGAGCCTTACCTGTTGCATCCTGATGTACGGCAACAAGACAAGGAACACCCTTACCTGCCTGATACTCACTTCTTACTGTATGGCCAGGTCCCTTAGGAGCTATCATTGTTACATCAACGCCCTTAGGTGGAACAATCTGTCCGAAATGGATGTTGAAACCATGAGCGAACATAAGCATGTTGCCCGGCTCAAGATTCGGCTCGATTGACTCCTTGTAAAGCTTAGCCTGAAGCTCATCATTGATGAGAATCATAATAATGTCTGCTCTCTTAGCTGCCTCTGCTGCTGTATATACTTCAAAGCCCTGAGCCTCTGCCTTAGCCCATGACTTACTTCCCTCGTAGAGACCGATAATAACTTTACAACCTGAATCCTTAGCGTTAAGTGCGTGTGCATGACCCTGTGAGCCATAGCCTATAACTGCAATTGTCTTACCATCAAGTAAGGAAAGGTTACAGTCTTCCTGGTAATAAATCTTTGCCATTTTAATATCCTCCTGAATATAAAAAGTATTTCTATGTAGTTGCGTGGTAGCTTAAACTACGCAATGACACCTCTCTTAAGTCCTGTAAGACCTGTTCTGGCTAAATCAAGAATCTCATAGCCGTCTAAAAGTCCAAGGAAAGCAGTGAGCTTAGCTTCATTTCCCGTAAGCTCTATCATAACACTCTCAGGTGCTACGTCAACAATCTTAGCACGGAACACTTCCGCAACGGTGATAACCTGTGAACGCTCACTTGCGTCACACTTCACTCTGCAAAGTATAAGCTCTCTGCATACAGATGCTCCCTCCGGAAGAACCTCAATGCTCTTCACGTCAATAAGCTTTGAAAGCTGCTTCTCAATCTGGTCAAGGACATCCTCCTCGCCCGAAGCTGCGACAGTCATTCTTGATACTGAAGGATTCTCTGTGACACCTACAGTAAGACTATCGATATTGTAACCTCTGCGGCTGAAGAGTCCGGCTATTCTGCTGAGTACTCCGGCTTCATTCTCAACCAACAGTGAAAATACTCTCTGTCTCATAAGCACCTCCATTAATCATCCTCCGACTGTTATGCTATAGAATATATAACAATTCATTCTGTTGAATATTCACAATTTTCTTCTATAACTGTATTTACAGCTCATAAATATGTCGGACGTTACCTAGTATTTTAACAACAGATTTCTGATTTGTCAACAGAAATTACTACAATACTTTACAACATTAAAACGCAAAAAACTTACACAGCTAAACCGTGCAAGTTTATTGTCATTTCTTGATTTATTTTAACTTTTCATCCTCCGTTTTTGCTTTGACCATGTCTATGGAAACATCATTTTTATCCGCTGCTTCTGCAATCTCATTCTTAACGGACTGATTATTCTCTCTCTTTACCACAGCTTCCCTCATAAACTTATACACAACCGACATGACCGGCACGGCAAACATGATTCCAAGTATTCCGAATGCCCCACCGCCCACAGTGACTGCGAATATAACCCATATTCCCGGCAGTTCAAGCGATGAACCGACAACTCTCGGATATATAAGATTCGTCTCTATCTGCTGAAGAATCACAAGATATACGATAAACATGACTGCCTTAATCGGTGATATGATGGCAAGCAGGATAAATGCCACTGCACCGCCTATGTAGGCACCTGCAACCGGTATAAGAGCTGTGACGGCAATAACCGTACTTATAAGCAGCGCATAATCGAATCTGAATATGAGCATTCCGATATAGCATAAGCTGCCGAGAATAAGAGCCTCTATGCACTGTCCTGAAATATATCTTCTAAACGTATCCGCTGTTACAACCGCAAGCCTCGCCAGCTTATCGTAGAACCTCGGAAGACCAACCTTCACCGTCCTTGATATCTGGTTTATAAGCTTTTCCTTATAGACAAGAATATTTGCAGAAATCACAATCGCCATAATAATATTGAACAGGAAGCTCACAATGTTACTCATAAAAGATACAACCTGCGGCACCATATTTCCGATATATGTCAATGCTTTGTTGGCAAACCGCTCTATATTATCGGAAAAGCTTGCGACAAAGCTGTTAAGGTCAATTGTATCAAAGTCATACTTCACTGTAAGTTCATTGACCATCTCCTGAAACTGAGCTATATATGTGCTCCAGTTATTGATAAATTTAGCAATACTCCTAGTCAGCTCAGGGATAACAAATGCCAGTAAAGCTACAATTATCAGAATAAAAATAAGATACGAAAACACAATGGAAACAGCCTTCGCCGGCTTCCTGCTCTTTTTAAAAATAAACCTCTCCAGAAATTTCTGTATCGGAACCATCAGCATATTAAGTATAAATGCCATAAATATTCCTATCCAGAACGGCATAAGGATTCTGCCTATCAGTGCCACTTTTCCCGTGATGGCAGCCACATTGAGCACAGCAAACAGCACAAGCCCTGCAAAAGCTATTATCAGACATGATTTTTTTATACTATAATTTTTCAACCTTACTCCTCCTCTTAACTTTTTCTAATCATAACACCACAATAATTATTTATCAACTTATTATTTATATTCTGCTGACATCTTGTAACCAAAAATGCCTCCGGCAGCAATATCTGCCGGAGGCATATTCTTGTAATGACCCAGAATTACCGTCATTATTATTTTGTTATATATCTTCTCTTTCTGAGGAGACATGCACCTGCAACACTGCCTGCTAAGAATATAATACCCATAAGCACTGATGCGGATGAATCGAAACCGGTTGAAGGAGCTGTGATAATTGCCTCGTCCGCCTTTACAAGCACATAAGTTGAGAAATGGTCAACTGTGAATGTAACCTTGCCATCCTCACCTACTGTCACTGTCTGCCCCTTATCCATCACAGTGTTAAGCTCCTCATTGTAGTAGTAAAGCTTAAGCTGTGTACCTGCTGCGAAGCCCTCTGCCTTAACAGTGATTGCCACCTTACCATTGAGATATCCGACTGATTCGAATGTGCATACAAGCATATCCTTATCCTCAACCTTTAATATCTCCTTTGCCTTCTCAGAAGCAGGAGCATAGTCATTGAACTTCACATTGAATCTGAATAATGAATCAGGAAGTGAATTAAATGTTGAACCATCAATAGTAAATGTCGCTGCAACATTTCCGTTCTCATCAGTAACATCCACAACAAGTGTCTTCTTATCATTGATAAGCTTTGTGAATACATCATTTGAAACATAGCCATCCTTGCCGACCTTCTCTGTCACAGTGCTGTCTGCTGTTGAGAATACAGAGCTGCCTGCTGCTGCACCACTTGGTGTCTCCGGTGTGCCTGATGTCTCCGGAGTCTGTGTATTGCCGTCAAGGACAACCTTGATTGAAGGTGTTCCTGTAGGACGTGCACCGATTCCCTCTGCTACAGCATCTGTAGTCTCAAGGAAACCATTAAGGTTAAGTGTACCATCTTCATTTCTTGTAATTCCTGTGAACTCAAGTGTCTTAAACCATGCAGCCACATCCGCTGCAGCTCCTGAGCTGTTAGCCGACTTAGAACCATCCCAGTAATAGTTAGTATCTGCAAGATACTTAGCTGTGTCCTGTGAACCCTTTGGCTTGAACTGCTCGCCTGTTGTAAGACCGCTCTTAACATTGGAATCCTTAAATGAAATGATTCCTGTTGCTGCGAAATCTGTATTTGCAGCGTTGTTTGTATATAATGCTACATTGTAGCTCTCATTGTTGTATGAGATGCTTGATGATACCTGAATATCAGGACAGCTGTTAGAGTCGATACCCTTTGCTTTGTTGTTAAAAGCATAGGAATTGATAAGCTTGTGATAACCTGACATGCTGTCTCCGCCCATCTTAAAGCCGTTACCGTTTCCTGCATTCGTACCATCCTCAAGGTAACCATTTCCGTAAGCTACACAGTTCTGGATTGTTACAGAACCGATTGAACCTGTCTCAACCTTTGCAAATAAATCCCAACCATCATCTGCATTATTGTATGCTAAACATCCGTCAAATACATTGCCATCGCCAACTGTAAGCTTAGCCGCGAAGCCATCTGCATCCTCATAACCTGCATCTGCGTTACCGTATGACGTACAGTTAAGAATGAGGTTATATGAAGGCCACTGCTCTCTTGTATCTGTTGAGTAGAGACGGCTTATCTGAAGTCCTGTGTTTCCGTTATGATATGTGTTGATGTTATCAAGCACATTATGGCTGCCTGATACCTGAATACCCTTCTGGGCATTCTGTGAATGTGTACAATCGAATCCATTGAAGTACCAGTAATCACCGCCGAATACCATACCTGCACACTTGCCCTGGAAGTCGAATACAGGTCTTGTCGCTGCAACAGGGTCTGCTACCATACGGATATTCTTCTCTGCTGTACCATTGACACCTCTCTCTACTCTTACAGTGCTGTCAAGAAGGTATGTACCCTCTGTGATAACGATTGTCTGTCCCGGCTGTACATACTTAACGGCTGTATAGATATCTACCGGATTCTCCTTTGTACCATTACCTGATGAAGTTCCATTAGGAGCAACATAGATATTGGTAAGTGCTGCGTAAGAATTATTTCTCACAACAGTAAGGTTGATATTGATAGGATCTGTATTTGCAAGCTTCATATCAGCACCCGGAACATAGTTAGGATCCGGTGTGAATACTGCTGCAATCTCATTATTTGACTCTGATGTAAGTGTCATGGGAACATCAAGAGTTGTACCTGCCTTAACTGCAGTACCTGTTGAAACTACTGCACCATTTAATGTGATGTCAACTGTACCGTCAACATTTGCATTCATGCTGAATGTATAGCTCTCTGTATTTGCAACCTTAGCTGATGTAACATTTACCATAGGTGTCACATAAGTTACAGGCTTTTCCTCCGCTGCTGTATCATCAGAAGCAAGTACCGTTGAGAACTGGATATCCGTAAATGTAGCTCTTGCATTTCTTGAAGCGAAGAAACCAACATATACATTCTCTGAATCAATCCTGTTGAGTGCTTCAGGGTCATAGTTCTTCTGCTGTGCAATAACATTACCGGCTTCATCATAATATGTAATGAAGTAACCTGTGTTGTTCTTCTGGATTTCAAGAATGAAATCTGTAAGCTCTGCGATAGTTCCATCAACTGCTGCCTCAGCGTTACCCACTATATTATAGGTTCCTGCGCCAAGTCCGTTCTGTGCTGCTGTTGTGTCAAGGGTTGTTGTAACACTCTTGAACTCATTCTGGACTGTAGCTGTATCATTAGCTTCAAGCTTAGCTAAATTATCCTTAGTTACACCTGTCTTAGCGATAACACCAAGACCTAACTTCATTGAATACTTAGTACCTGTTGTATCTACAGCGTTCTTCTCTGCATTCCATAAGTACTCAATCTTAGAAGCGATAGCCATGTACTGGTTATTCCATAATGGGTTAGTCTCTCCATTCTGTCCAAGACGGTCTGCAGCCATGATACCGAAGCCTTCCTGTCCATTAGAAAGCTTCCACTTATCAACATGAACCTTCGCTCTGAGTGTAAAGTTGTGGTCTGTCGGAACTGCTGTATAGTAGAATGCAACACCATCAGTTGAGTTAGGAACGATCTTACCCTTACCGCCCTCACTGTATACCGTTACCCTGCCATCGTTGGCACTTCCTTCATAACCATTGTTCGCGCTGTCTGTTGATGAACCATATCTTGTAAAGCCCCATACCTGCTGCTGCTCTGCTGTGACAGTAGTCTCAACAGCCTGTGAAGCCTCACTCTTATCCTCACCTCTTACAGCAATGACTGTAAATGAATACTTCTCACCGACTGTAAGACCTGTAACTGTGTATTCTGTAGCTTCTGTAGTACCTACAAGCTTCTCTCCTGCATATACCTCATAGCCTGCTGCCTCCGCAACTGCACCCCATACTACATTTACGCTGCCGTTTCCTGTGCTTGTAGCACTCTCAATAGCAGGTGTGCCAAGTGGGAGAACGTATGAAAATGCCTCTGTTGTATTGCCTGCCTTGTCATCACAATCTGCTCTCTTAGCTGTGATCTTGAAAGAATAGCTTCCTGAAGCTGAAGGTGCGAATGTAACCGGCTTGGATGAATCTGCTGATGGCTTTGACTCAATAACTGCCCCATCTGCTCCAAGCATCTCTACAGTTACCATGTCTGCTCCGTCATATCCTATTTCCATTGTATAGGAAACCTCGATATTTCCACCGTTCTGCTTAACTTCTGTGATAGAAGGAGCTGCAACTCCTGCCCAGTCTGCCCTTTCAGGCTTAACTGCCCCTGAAGGAGTCTCAGTAACCTCTACCTTAAATATGTAGTTATTATTCTCAAGACCGCCAAGGAAATATGTTCCTGTCTCACTAAGTTCCAGTGTGGAAATACATGTTGCATTCTTTGCAAGTGTTTCATTAGTCTGTGCAACTACTGTACCATCTGCCTTCATTACAGCCATCTGACGATTGTCATCTCCGCCTTCTACCCACCATATCTTAACACTGGCAGGATTCTTGGTTGTAAACTTAACACCATTCATTTCGTTGGCAAACTTAGAACCAAAGTTAATTCTTACCCCTGATGTATATCCGTCTGCAAATTCCTTACTGCTTGTGTCAACCTTTGATTTAGCACTGTAAATAATTGTGAAGTAATCCTCTGTTCCGACAACTTCCTCAGACTTGTCCGGCTTAGCACCCTTATCGAATGTTGCAAAATCCTTTGTCTCAAAGCTATAAGTCTTAGGTTCCTCAACCTTTACCTTCTCCGTTACTACAACTTTAAAGAAGTAATTGTTATTTTCAGCACCACCGATATAATATGTTCCGGCATTTTCAAGCTCTAATGTAGAAATGCAGGTTGCGTTCTTTGCAACAGTTACATCTGTCTTAGCAACCTGTGTTCCTGTCTCGTCAAGGATTGCAACCTGACGATTGTCATCTCCGCCTTCTACCCACCATACCTTAACAGTAGCCGGGTTACTTGTTGTAATCTTAATAGCATTCTTAGCTGTTGAACATGCACCGCCAAAATTAACTCTCTGCTCCGATGCATATGCATCATCAAATGTCTTATTGCTTCCATCAACCTTCGTCTTTGCACTGTAAACCAATGTAAAGTAATTATCTGTTCCGGCAAGCTCCGTCTCACCATCTGCCTTTGCTTTTGCAGCAAATGGTGTAAGATTCTTGGACTCAAATACATACTCTACAGTTGTATAGTTCCCGTCATCAGCACTTACCTTAATTCCTCCTCCCGCAAAAGTCGTCGGCAAAAGACCGATTACGAGAAGTAATGCCATAACCGACGCCAAAACACGTCTTAATAACTTGTGTTTCATAATATCCTCCTTAAAAGAATTTTTAGCATGTATACCGAAATTATGGTCACAATCTCCGCTTATACATACCCACGTAAGGTTATAATACCATTCTTTTAAACATAATTCAACCATTATATGAAAATTTTTTATGCATTTCTTACAAATTGAAAACTCTTACATTAAAATGTAAGTACTTTTTTGCACAAACTATTTTCTCAAATCCGCTATTTTCATGTAAATACTTACCTCGGAGTATCCACCCCCCCAATCTGCTCCTGTACCAACACCTGCGTAAAAAAAGAACCCGACCAGGCTGTCATGGTCGGGTTCTTTAAGTTCAGGGGGCTGTCTTTCAGCCACCGTTTTAATTATCATATTTCTTTTTAAGAGATGCGAATTCCTGATTGATGCGCTGCACCGTATCGGTATCCCCGCACAGGTTATCCGGATGGTATATTTTAAGCAAATCTTTGTACCTTTTCTTGAGAGCCAGTTCGCTTCCGACACCTCGAAAGAACATTGTTGACTGTCCCCGCGTGCTGTAGGCACTGCCCGGCTTTTCGGAATATGACTGTTTCTTCATATTCTCAAGGCGTATCCTTTCCTGTTCAACAGCCTTTTTCTCTACTGCAAGCCTGTACAATTCCTTTTTCAGAATCTCCAGCTTCTTCTCAAACAGTTCATTTTCCTTCGCCATACGCTCTTTCTCGTGCTCTATGGCTGCCTTTTCCTCATTTATTCTTATGTTTTCCTTAAAAAACCATGCCTTCATACCGGCAAGCTGCTGTTCGTCAGCTGCGAATACATCTGTTACTGCATCAGCCACCAAAAACACCTCCCAAATTTAAGACACTTATTTATCTGCTCATCTTAACCGCAGTCTCAAGGGCAACTTCCATCATCTGTGTGAAAGAATTCTGTCTCTCCTCTGCTGTTGTAGCTTCACCTGTAAGAAGGTGATCGGAGATTGTGAGAATCGCAAGTGCATTCTTCCCCGCTCTGGCAGCGTTCATATAGAGTGCTGCTGCCTCCATCTCTACTGCCATTACTCCAAGCTTGCGCCACTTAGCGGAAGCTTCAGCGTCATCACTGTAGAATGTATCAGATGAGAGAATATTTCCAACATGATAGTCCACTCCGTTCTCCTTAGCAGACTCAATAGCTGCTGCCATAAGCGGATAGCTTGCTATTGCCGAAAAGCTTCCCGGCAGACCGAACTGTGCTCCATAGCAGGAGTTGGTTGATGCTCCCATGCCGATTACAAGATCCCTTACATGCACATTCTCCTGCATACCGCCTGCTGAGCCTACACGTATAATATTGTCGACATCAAAGAAGTTAAAAAGCTCATAGCTGTAGATTCCTATTGAAGGCATTCCCATACCGCTCGCCATAACGGAAACCTTAACTCCCTTGTACTCTCCTGTATAGCCCTGAACTCCCCTTACATTATTCACAAGCACAGGATTGGTGAGAAAATTCTCAGCGATGAACTTCGCGCGAAGCGGGTCGCCCGGCATAAGTACAGTCCTGCCAAAATCTCCCGGCTTTGCATTTATATGTGGTGTCGGATAATTTGCCATATTGTATTTCCTCGTTTCTTTTTATTTATTAAAGTTGATGATATTCTCCTTATTGAGAACAAAATCATAGTAATTACAGTCTTCCCTCTTTCTCCATCCGATATGCTTCCAGAAAGCATTTCCGATATCGTTCTCCGTAAAAGCGATAAGCGTGACATTGCTTACATGCTCTGCCTCAAGCGCTTCCATAGCCTTTACCACCATGGCTTTTCCTATTCCATGATTGCGGTAGTCCTGTGCAACACACACATGGTAAAGAGTTCCTCTTCTCCCATCATGCCCGCACAGAATACTCCCGATAATCACTCCATTGTCCTCAGCCACAACACTTGTTGTCGGATTCCTCTTAAGAAAAACATCAACACCTTCTCTCGAATCATCAATAGAACGTATTGCAAATCCCTTAATCGAAAGCCACAGGCTGCTGACACCATCATAGTCAGCTATAGTCATGGTTCGTATAATGACGCTCATTATTTAGCCTCGATATACTTCTGAGCCGTAAGAAGCTCTGCAATCAGGACAGCTCCACCTGCTGCACCACGGATCGTGTTATGAGAAAGACCTACGAACTTGTAATCAAATACCGTATCCTCTCTGAGACGTCCGAATGAAACGCCAAATCCGTTCTCATAATTTACATCAAGAGCAACCTGTGGACGGTTATCCTCCTCAAGATACTGGATAAAATGCTTAGGTGCGCTAGGAAGGTTAAGCTCCTGCGGAAGACCTGAGAAGCTTCTCCACTTCTCAATAATCTGCTCCTTTGTAGGCTTCTTCTCAAAGCTTACGAATACTGCTGCTGTATGACCGTTAAGAACAGGTACACGGATACACTGTGTTGTGATGACAGGAAGCTGTGCCTTCTCAATCCTGCCATCGACAACCTTACCCATGATACGGAGCGGCTCCTGCTCACTCTTCTCTTCCTCCCCGCCGATGTAAGGAATAATGTTTCCTACCATCTCAGGCCACTCCTTGAAGGTCTTGCCTGCACCGGAAATTGCCTGATATGTAGTTGCGACAACCACCTTAGGACCGAACTCCTTAAGTGCTACAAGAGCAGGTGTGTAGCTCTGGATTGAACAGTTCGGCTTAACAACGATAAAACCTTTCTTGGTTCCAAGTCTCTTCTTCTGAGTCTCAATAAGTGCAAGATGCTCAGGGTTAATCTCCGGAACAACCATAGGAACATCCTCTGTCCAGCGGTGTGCGCTGTTGTTGGAAACCACCGGTGTCTCTGTCTTAGCGTAGTCCTCCTCAATTTTCTTAATCTCTTCCTTAGTCATGTCTACTGCGCTGAATACGAAGTCAACCTGTGAAGCTACATGCTCAACATCATTTACATTGAGAACTACCATCTTTCTTACTCTCTCAGGCATAGGTGTATCCATCTTCCAGCGGTCACCTACTGCATCCTCATAGGTCTTTCCTGCTGAACGTGGGCTTGCCGCTACCGCAACAACCTCAAACCATGGGTGGTTCTCAAGCAATGAGATAAATCTCTGTCCTACCATGCCTGTTGCACCTAAAATACCTACTCTTAACTTCTTTTCCATAAATAATCTCCTCCGCAATTGTTTTTATATCCAGCAGAATTCATCTGCCTGATTACCAAAAGATAAATCTGCTATTTACAGCCATCATGACATTCGCAGTCACATTCCTGATTTTCAAGGATATCAGGGATTCCATTACCATCGCTGTCAACCTCGCCGGGTCTGATTCCCGATTCACCGACCATATCCCTTCCACGTACATTGTACTTATCTCTCTCAATATTGACATACTGCTCTATAAGTCCGGCTACCATACGCACCTTGTGGACATTTTTAAGCACGTTGTCACAATTATACACGCCGCCGGCATATATACTGATTGTGCCATAATTAAATATACGCCCAAGAAGTGAAATCTTAAGCTGCTTATCCTTAACCTTATACAGCTCTACCTCATCCTCGGTGATATTTAAAAAACCTTTTCTGATAACAAGCTTGTTATCGTACAAAATATACTTGGTGAAGGTAAGCGGAAGACCAACCGCATTGCGCTTCTGCCCCTTCCACACCGGCTTCTTTTTGGTTTTCTTAGCCATGATGATTCCTCCCTGCATATCACTACTATTTAGATAATCGTGAAGCTTGTTTTACCATTGCACAACGTCCGGCTGCCACACACCTTAGTTTCACAATCACCTATTAATCAACCTTACTGTAATACCCGAATTCAAATCCCTTTGCACGGCATCCGTCAATGAAATCTGCAAGCATTGAAGCGTTTGTCGTTGATTCTGCGTGAAGAAGGTAGATTGCACCTCCATGTACCTTATTGAGTGCATTTGCAAGCGATGAAGCCACATCCGGCTGCTCATCGACAACCCAGTCCTTATATGCAAAGCTCCAGAATACACTTCTGTACCCCTGGCTCTGCACTATGGCAAGACTCTGCTCACTGAAAGCACCTGTAGGGAATCTGAATAAGTACATCTGATATCCGAAGTGCTCAAGCACATAATCATTAACTTCTTTTACCTCGTTTATCTGCTGTTCAACGGACAATGTGCTAAGCCCTGCTGAAGGATGCGTCACAGAATGGTTGCCCACAACATGCCCTTCATCTATCATCCTCTGTACAAGCTCCGGATTCTGCTTGGCATAAGGAAGTGTTATAAAGAACACTGCCTTGACATTCTTCTCCTTGAGTGTGTCCAATATTCCCTCTGTAAGTCCGTACTCGTAGCCCTCATCCATCGTAAGATAGATATAATTGCTCTCCGGCTGTATAAAATCAGCTGTATACTTGCCATATCTGTTAATATACCACTGAAGTCCCGTAGGTCTGTTATTCTCATCCACCTCAGAACCGAACCCAAATGGCACATACTCTGATGAGTACGAACCAAAATCTGTTCCAACTGTGACAGTTGAACCACTGTTCAATGAGGCTGATGGATCCTGAACGACAACCGATACCTCCTCACGGGTCTCATTACCGCTTCCGTCTTTTACAGATATTACTGCCGTGTAGGTTCCAACCGTATTAAAATCAACCGCTGATATATCAGCTGTAACCCTTGAGGTTATATCTCCATCGATATTATCCGTTGCAGTCACATTCGCAAGAATGTCCACAGCATTTCCGACTGTCGCATAGACAGTCTTGTTAACTCCGTTCAGAACCGGAGGCTCACTGTCATTGACAACCATAATAACAATAGGAAGTACTGTCATATTGCCATAAGCATCCTTGGCACATATCTCTGAGCTGTACGCACCTGCTTCCGGATACACAACAGACTGGCTGAGTATCTTGTCGGCATCTGCCTTCGTGATATCGTCCGCAAAGCCTATTGTCACGGATGAATTGTCAGACATTGATTTGACAACATCCGTAATGCTAAGCATCTGTCCCGGTGCCACAGAAAATTCATCTGCATACAGTTCAACCGCAGGAGCCGTAGTATCTACAACCTTGACCTCAATCCTGAGTGTCTTGTCAGGATGTACCAGCTCTGCGGTGTAGGTTCCCACTGTATTATAGTCAACCCCCTCCGCATTCAGAACGGTCTTTGCCACATCCTCACTCTTTCCCTTCACATATACCGAAGCCTCCGTAGGCATTGAATTTCCCTGCTCAAGTATAAATGTCTTCGCATTGAGTGTAATCGGCGCCTTACCGCAGCCTGTCAGGGCAAGAGAGCTCATTGCCATTACTCCTGCCAGCGTAAATGCTGCTATATTGTATGAATTTTTCCTTCTTTTTTTATCTGAAGTATTATTCTTATAATTGTAAAACATCTTAATCCTCACTTCTAAAAATATATTGTTTTTCTTCTCACACATCACAGTACTAAAATGCTGTATCAAGTGATATACTAACATAATAAAATATATTTGTACAGATAAAAAATGCATAATTAGTACTGTTGATTATAAAATAAGAACATATTATAATAGTAAAAGCATATCCATGCGCAAAATAGGATTAACAGAAACGGAGATACCGCATGACAAAATTTGAAGAACTGTTAAAAAACATCCATCATAAACATGTATTTATTCAGACTCACAATTTTCCCGACCCTGATGCGATAGCCAGTGCTTATGGGCTGTCCATGCTTTTAAAAAGCTGTAATATAGACTCAACCCTCTGCTACAGCGGACGTATTGACAGACATAGCACGGCCAGGATGATTGAACTTGCGGGAATAGAGATATATAACATAAACGACCTTCCATCCGTTACCGATGATGATGAGGTTATCCTTGTCGATTCACAGAAAGGCAACTCCAACATTATCAACATGACGGGCGAGGAGATAATCTGCATAGACCATCATCCTACCGGAGCACGCACAGCAGCTCCCGACAAGGAGTACCGCTTCTATGATATACGCCCTGAGGCAGGTGCATGCGCCTCAATCATTGCCAGTTATTTTTATGAAAATAATATTCCAATGGATGACAACACTGCAACGGTTTTATGTTTCGGGATAAGAATGGACACCAAGGGACTTTCAAGAGGAGTTTCCGACTTTGACATGGATATGTTCTACAGGGTTTTTAAAAACAGCAACCACGCCGTAATACAATCTCTTGAAAACAGCACACTTGAATTTTCAGACCTAAAGGTATACGCTGCCGCAATCAACAGCATCCAGGTATACGGCACGGCAAGCTTTGCCAATGCCGGCTACAACTGCCCCGAAGCACTTATCGCAAGCGTTTCGGACTTCATGCTGCAGCTCAAGGAGGTCGACTTTTCCGTTGTGTATTCATTCCGCAGCGATGGTGTCAAGCTCTCCATACGAAGCGAGGATGCCCTATATGATGCCGGAGTTATAGCGAGCCGCGCCCTGCGTGACATCGGTGGAGGCGGCGGGCATGCTTCCATGGCCGGTGGCTTCATTCCGTATGACAGGCTTCACGGACTCGGAAAGGATGACGTTGAAGATATTTCTTCAATTATCCGCGAAAGATTTCTGCATGAGCTCGCATAAATGAGGGGTGAAAATTAAAAAGAGTATCAGGACATATAACATGAGGCTGCCTCATTCTATGTGCTGATACTCTTTTCTTCTCTGTCACATGCTGATATTTACTGTTATTTCATGCATGTATTTCCGATTTCATCATTAAATATCTTTTATGCTATTTTTACTTCTATTTACCACCACTATTTAAGAAAATGCGTTGGCTATAATTAAAATTATTTTATATATATTTTTTAGCCAGTACTCTTTCAAGTATATTGATAAGCTGGTACAGCACCGTAGCCATAATACAGAGTATTATTATGCTAAGCATAACCCAGTCAAGCTTGAATACCTGGCTTCCATATATGATAAGATAGCCAAGCCCTTCATTCGCCGCAAGAAATTCTCCGATAATGACACCGACAAGCGAAAGCCCCATATTGACCTTCATGGTATTTAATATCACCGCAAGGTTGCCGGGAATAAGCACCTTGGTGAGCACATGGAAACGATTCCCGCCAAGTGTCTTTATGAGTTTAATTTTATCAGGATCCATTTCCATAAATCCTGTATACAGTGTTAATATTGTTCCGAATACTGCAACGGATATCGCAGATATGATGATTGTTCGTATATTATTTCCGAGCCACACAATCAGTATCGGGGCAAGCGCAGACTTAGGCAGGCTGTTCAGAACAACGATATAAGGCTCAATAATCTTAGAAAAGCTTCTTGACAGCCACATAAGCACAGCTGCGGCAAGACCTATGCCTATAACCAGAAAAAAACTGATAAAAGTCTCATACAACGTAACCCATATATGCCTCAGGAGAGAACCATCCATACACATGCTGACAAAGCATTTTACAATTCGTGACGGACTGCTGAATATGAAGTCATTTATCACTCCCAGCCTTGCGCATCCTTCCCACAAAGCTATAAAAGCCACAAGAATAAATACTCTTACACAATTGACCTTTATTTTTTCCCTTCGTATACCATCAAGATATATCTGCTGTTCTTCACTTACGTTCAGTTTTCTTTTAACCAACCCTGTTTTCCGTCTTTTTTCCATCTATGAAAAACACCTCCACAATTCATGAAAATATTCCTGAAACTCCGGTGCATTTCTTCTTTCAAGCGGCGAAAGACTGCCGAAATCTATATCTATTATCTTTTTGATGGTTCCCGGTCTTTCCGAAAGTACTACTATCCTGTCCCCCATAGCAATCGCCTCCGACAGGTCATGGGTGACAAGGAGCGCCGTCTTTTTCTCCTCCTTTATGATTTCGCCGATGTCATCACTTACACGCAGTCTAGTCTGATAGTCCAGTGCCGAAAACGGCTCATCAAGAAGCAGTATATCCGGATTTAATGCGAGTGTCCTGATAAGCGCTGCCCTCTGTCTCATTCCCCCCGACAGCTCGGACGGTCTTTTGTCTTTGAACGCCTCCAGCCCATACCTCTCGAGAAGTCTGTTCACTCTCTCTATGTTTTCATGTGTGAGTATCTTCTTTATTTCAAGTCCCAGAATCACATTGTCATATATCGTCCGCCACTCAAAGAGATGGTCACGCTGCAGCATATATCCGATTGTGGCATTATTCACAAAATAACCGTCTGCCACCGGTGTCAGACCTGCAATAATAGAAAGGAGAGTTGATTTGCCACAGCCGGATGGTCCGACTATAGAAATGAACTCTCCTTCATTAACGGTCAGGTTGATATCAGTCAGTGCCTTCGTCTCACCCTGCGGACTATGATAGGAAAAGTCCAGGTCCTTAATCGTCAGGATTGCCATTTTCTCTGACCCCTGTTTCTTTAGGATATACCTTATTATATGGAAAAAGGCGCACAATGTGCGCCCTCCCCTTAACTTATCAGTCTGTAATCGTCTCCGTCTTAAGCTCAATCCAGCCATGCTCCGCAAGCATATCCATAATATCCGAATCTATATCCATCACATCACCGTGCTCTATGAACCTCACGTCCAGAACATCTGCCATACACGGCATCAATTCCTGTATGCTCTCAACCCTTATCTCGATGACATCACCATCAACATACTGTGACAAATCAACTCCCTCCATAGGAGTGAGCACTATCGGTGCCCCGTCTGAATATGTGGTATCAGGCACAGTCACAAGCATCGGCTGACTTAATCCCGTGAGAAAATGTCCTCTTACCCACCATTCATTCTCCGTCCCAGTGCTCTTATCCTCTTTCCTGCACGCACACAATCCCACCGCACATACGACAAGCATAATTGACCAAATAAACACTGCCCTTTTTTTCATCAAAATCACACTCCTTAATATTTAGATAAAATAATACACACTGTCTGTACTTTCTTCATACATACAGTGTGTAAACAGGCTCATTTTGTTTCAAATGTTTTAAATTATTTTTTTGTGAAATCAATTAACGTAAATCCCTGCCAATAAAAAAAAGCTTGTGATGGGACTCGAACCCACGACCTACTGATTACGAATCAGTTGCGCTACCAACTGCGCCACACAAGCGAACCTTATACATAATACATCATTACATGTAATAGTGCAATAGGTTTTTGAAATTTTATTTAATTTATCATTAATAACGCACTTTTTTATGCATATGAAAATATTAGACAGCCACCACAATTCCACCATCATTAGCATACATCGTCGCAACTCCCGCCGTGTCTACAATGACAACATCCTTGAAGCTGCACTTGTCAAGCAGAAGTCCCTTCACATATTCCGCGCGCTCAGGGCAGTTACAGTGTGAAATCGCCAGCACCTTATTCTGTGGCTCCTTGACATTCTCAAGTATAATTTCACACATGCGCTTGAGTGCCTTGTTAATTCCCCTTGTCTGCTCAAGCTTGATAATCTCGCCCTCCCTGGCGCTCATCACAGGCTTGATGCTGAGTACATTTGCAAGGATAGCCTGAAGATTAGTGAGTCTTCCGTTCTTTCTGAGTGTCTCAAGCGTCTCGAGAACGAAATATGTCTTCATTCCATCCCTGAACTGTGAAACCGTCTTAACGACCTCATCAAAGCCCATGCCCTGCTCCACACACTCAACTATCTTCATGGCAATAACCGCTTCGCCGCAGCATCCCGACAGGGAATCAAATACATGTACATGATTGCTTCCCCCATCCTCCTCGTACATATCAGCCGCAACAAGCGCACTGTTGTACGAACCGCTGAGTCTGCCTGAAAGAGTGATAACATACACATCTCCGGCGGCACTCTCATACTCTGACAGGTATCTCTCCGGTGATGGGCATGCCGACTTCGGACACTCCTTGGACTCACTCACTCTCTTTAAGAAATCTTTCTGGTTAAAGCTGTCATCATCCACTATATCAACACCGCCGACGGAAAGCGTGAGCGGAACAACCACAAAATGTTCATCCTCTCTAAGCCTCTGCGGTAAATCACATCCACTGTCAACAACAATTTTATAGCTCATTATCTTACCCTCCGGATTATACTTATAGTCTTAAAATAATATATATTTGAACCATTTACTAAATATCACAATATTTAATATTATTTCATGTAGTTTTTAATACCAGATAATAATAGCACACTGTACTACATTTGAAAAGGGTAAATTATAAAAAACTATAAATAAAAAACCGGAGGCCGATGTGCATTATAAAGCCAGGTAAAGCGGACATTTTCCGCTTTCGCTGCCTGCTCATGAACGCAGTCCGCATCCCCCTTACCCACCGCTTAGTGCTCTACACACCTGAAGCGGGGGATTGCTTATTCTGCGTTCAATCTGCACCTCAATCTCCGGTCATTTATTAATTTGTTTATTTGTTTGAACAGTTGCCAACTGCCTAATAACAGAAAAAGCCTCTGACAAGCTCCTCCATATAGGCCTGATCCTTAGCTCCCATAGTCTCCATAGCTGAATGCATTGCAAGAATAGGTACTCCTATATCAACGGTTAACATCGGAAGCTGGATGTCCGATATAGGTCCGAGTGTACTTCCGCCCACCATATCGGAACGTATCGAAAACTTCTGGTACGGAATGTCTGCTTTTTTACATATCTGCTCGACTATTCCGACAGCCTTGGCATCTGTGGCATAGCGCTGTGCCGCCGAACGCTTAATGACAGGTCCCGCATTCAGCACTATAGGGCTGGTAGGATCATTCTTCTCAGGATGGTTCGGATGTGTGGCATGGGCAACATCAAGCGAAATCATCATTCCGTTTAAAATCCTGTTTATATAACCTGCTCTTGCGTCCTCCGTGGTCTCATTGTCATGCTCAAGGCTTCTGTACAGCTTCTCAAGCATAAAGGTGAGCACAGAAGAATTAGCTCCCTGCTTGGTCATGCTTCCGATCTCCTCATTGTCAAATACCATTATGACATTGACACCGTCATCATTCCCCCCCAGTGCACCGGCATTGGCGGCTTCATCACTGTCCGCCCTGCTGCTGTCTATTATTCCGCCAAGACATGCCACAACAGAAGTGGCATTGTCAAGCCTTGGACAGAGTATAAATTCATCATTAATTCCGACATACTGCCCCTTTTCCGTGTTGTAGACATAACCCTCGTAGTCAAGTATATCATCTTTATTGACCTTTAGCTCATCAGCAAGATAAGATATAAAGAAATCATTAGCATCAGTGCCCGGCTGGCAGCATATCGGAAGCATATCGACCTGCTTGTTAAGCTCCACTCCCTTGTTTACATCCCTGTTCATGTGTATCGCAAGATTAGGGATTGTCACAACAGGACGTCTGAAATCTATAATCTTTATCTCCGGCTCAAACACATTTTCGGATTTTACCGATACACGCATCGCAATCGACAATGGTCTGTCAAGCCATGTGTTAAGAATGGCACCGCCATATCCTTCCACATTAAGCTTTCCAATATTTCCCATACCTGCCTTTACCTCAGGATTAGGCTTAACACAGAATGAAGGGCTGTCCGTATGTGCTGTGGCAATTCTTATCATTCCTCCGTCATAATTTCTTCCAACCGAAAATGCCATAAGTGAACTGTCATACACATTCACATAATAAGACCTTCCACGCTCAAGCTCCCAGTCCGCGCCAAGCTCCAGTGCTTTAAACCCTGCATCCCTTAGCAGCTCTATTGAGGTCTGCACTGTTGTGAATGAACAGGTTGCGTTCCCTATAAATTTTATAAGTCTGTCCGATGATTCTCTAAATTTCATTTTTCCCTCCACGTCCCTTGGTAAATCCTTTGTACAAGCTTTCTTAAACAATAATTGTCAACATTATTTCCTTTGGACTATTTACAACAAATTTTATTCACATTATACTTATTTATATCTGAGGTTGCAAGTGGCAAAATTCCTGCATGCTTACAACACGCAGCCCCACTATATCAGAAAACTAAAAAATGGGAGAACCACCAATTATGATAAGTATAGAATTAGACAATATAAAGGACTTCATGTCCCATCTCTTTATAAAAGATACATTTGACCATTTCCTATGCCGCGAGCTGCAGATAGATACATTTGTCTCATTTAAGATAGACGGAAAGATGTTGAAGGATTTTCTCAATGATATTGAAAAAGAAGAATTGGCTGAGTCACCCTATGCACCATGGTCAATGCTTAAGCCATACTGCTTCAACATGATAAAAGGGAAGCGCACTCCGCTCTCCATGAAGCTTGTATTCTCAATGCCGCCGCACTCCATAGCAGCCTTTTTAAACAAGAACGATATCAGCATTAACCCGGACACCGTGAATGGTCTGTATCTCAATATCCGATATGAGAACAGGCAGCTCTGCGTAATCACAGGCACCTCCCTAAGCTCCTTCACTTTGGATAAGAGCGTGGAAAACGCATGGGACACCGCGGTTGGACAATTCATAAAAAAGACACAGGGACTATAATAATACAACCTAAAAAGCCCCTGTCTCACCGACAGAGGCTCCTTATCACAACCTTATCATAAAATTCCCCATGCCACTGCCTTTGCAGTGGCTCATCTTCTCTTCTTACTTAGTATACATCATATAACGCATCATCAAGCAAACCATTCTCATAAGCGTAAACAAGTGCCGCATAGATGATATCTGAAAACTCAGTATAGCTTTCAGGTGCCTTTACAGATATATCATTGCTCTCAGTCATGACCGAATCGATATTGAGTGAAATATCCTCATCTGTATCTGTACTCTCAGCATTTACAACACTTGTACAGCTATATACCCTGCTGCCCTCCTTGCCTGTAAGACTGTTGGTGATTGTAAGGTCTGCTGTGCCATTAAGACCGGCTATCTCACTTACAAAATCATCCTTATTGGTTCTGAGTTCGTCGAACATTTCCTTATACGAAGCGCTCACATCATCAAGCTGTGCATCGCCTGTTGTTTCCTCAAAAGCATTTAATACTTCTTCCTTAATAGAAGCTATATCCTCATCTGTAAGACCCGCTTCGTACTCCCTGTTAAATCTGTCAAGAGCCGCTACAAACTCATCCATGTAAGTATCTACAAGCTTCTTTACCATCTCATCGTCGACATTGCTCTTCTCAAGTGCTGAGATGATAGTGTCCTCATTGTCAAGAAGCGCTGTTATAAGGGCATCTGCAAGCTTCGAGAACTCCTCTGCTCCCTCAACCCTGACTGTAAACTCACCCTTATTTTCCTCAATCTTCACATCCTTGAATGCGCTCTCAAGAATCGAAATATAAGTATCCATAAGTTCATTGCTGCCACCGTTAAGGTTAACCATTCCATCGACTAACGAAAGCTTAATACACTTAAGCTCTGTTCCGAACTCCTCTTCAAAATCCTCGAGGCTGTACGATGCGCCAAGTAAAATCGGTGCAAGCTTATCGAATAATGTCTGTACATTTACATAAACCGCATCCTTTGTGATAGTAAGGAAATTGTCAACATCGACAGTGATAAATGAATAGCTCACCTTGACTCCCATAGCCATTGCTTCACCATCTGTCTCACCATTAAACGTAAGTGAAAGATTCTCAAGTCCACTGATACTTGAAGCAAGCTTCGCATTGATGTCATACGAATACTTTGTCATTGTGCCGGCATCTTTCATAATGCCGAACATAGTCTGCCTGCTCTTACTGCAGCCTGCTGCGAGTGCCATGCTCATAACAAGAACAAGCATAACCGCCAAAACCTTTTTAATTCTTTTCATAAGTCCTCTCCTTATTTGTGATAAAATCAAGGTTACGGATATAACATAAGCCTTAGCGATAATGTTATACCCACCCTTTAAAACATATTACCATTTTTTACAATTATGTCAAAGAGCTATTAGTACTAATAAATAACCTTTTATGCAGCTTAATACTCCTAATTATTTTCAAAAATACAAAAAAACATATTGTAGTATACCATCAAAAAATGTATAATAACTTGAAAAGCGTCTTATGACGTTAATATTAGACATACCATCTTTTATTTCAGGAGGAAAATGTTATGAAACATCTGTTAAGTCCGCTTGACTTATCCGTTGAAGAATTAGACAAGCTTCTTGATGTAGCCGGTGACATAGCTGCTGACCCGTCAAAATATGCACATGTCATGACAGGTAAAAAGCTAGCCACTCTCTTCTACGAACCAAGCACCCGCACACGTCTCAGCTTTGAGGCAGCAATGCTCAATCTTGGCGGCTCGGTACTTGGCTTCTCATCCGCAGATTCAAGCTCCGCATCAAAGGGTGAGAGTGTTGCCGATACAATACGTGTTATCTCTTGCTACGCAGATATATGTGCCATGAGACATCCTAAGGAAGGTGCTCCGTTAGTTGCCTCCATTCATTCAAGAATTCCTGTCATCAATGCAGGTGACGGTGGTCATCAGCATCCTACACAGACCCTCACAGACCTCATGACAATCAGAGCTCTAAAGGGTCATTTTGATGGTCTTACAATTGGTCTTTGCGGTGATTTAAAATTCGGACGTACGGTTCATTCTCTTATCAATTCCCTTGTAAGGTACAACAACATTCACTTTATTCTCATCTCCCCTAAGGAGCTTCGTGTGCCTGACTATATCCGTGAGGATGTTCTCACTGCCAAGGGCATTGAATTCGAGGAGGTTACAAGTCTTGACGAGGTTATGCCTAAGCTTGACATACTCTACATGACCCGTGTCCAGAAGGAGCGTTTCTTCAATGAGGAGGAATACCTCAGAATGAAGGACTACTATATACTCACCCGCGAAAAGATGGCTCTTGCCAAGGAGGATATGATTGTACTTCACCCACTTCCAAGAGTTAATGAGATATCCGTTGAGGTAGACGATGATCCAAGGGCAGCCTATTTTAAGCAGGCCCAATACGGCGTATATGTGAGAATGGCTCTCATCATGTACCTTTTGGATATGATTCCGGATTCAGCAAACTAACATCAAAATCTGTGCCGCAGCCATGCGGCAGAATGGAGAATAATCATGTTAAACGTAGGAAAACTCACAGAAGGTTTCGTTCTCGACCACATTCAGGCAGGACGCTGTATGGATATCTACCAGTCCCTCGGACTTGACAAGCTTGACTGCTGTGTAGCCATAATCAAGAATGCCAAGAGCAAAAAGATGGGCAAGAAGGATATCATAAAAATAGACGGCGGCTTAGACCTTGTTGACCTCGATATTCTTGGATTTATCGACCACAATATCACTGTCAACATAATCAAAAACGGCGGAATCGTTGAAAAGAAGGAGCTCACACTCCCTAAGACTGTTACCAACATCATAAAGTGCAAGAACCCAAGATGTATAACCTCCATTGAACAGGAGCTTGATCAGGTATTCTACCTCACCGATGAGGAGAAGCAGGTATACCGCTGCAAGTATTGTGAAGAAAAATATACTAAGCTTTAACAACAACTCATTCACGAACAGAGAGTTTAACAGCTGCATTTATGCAGTATAAAAAATGCTGTCTAAAGAATACTTCTTTAGACAGCATTTTTTGTGGAGCAGCACTCAGAAGACATTATATTACTTCTTAAGTGCACCATATATCACCTCCGACAACATTGTCAGGTAATCTATCTCCACACTGCTCCACTTATGCTTCTCTCCAAGCATATAAAACACAAAAATATATTCCGTGCCTGTGTTATCCGAAAGAAAAACACTCACATACGAGCGGCAGCCTGCATCGTACAATTTTCTGTAAACAGCCTTGTCCTCGCGCTCTATACTATCGAGATTATTTATCACAATAACATTGTCAACCGCCACAAGAGCCTTATATGAAGCATTTCCCATAAACTTAACAGACATCAGTCCCTGCGGGAAGTCCTTAGTATATGTAATAGCATTATAGTCCGATGTGTCATACACCGCTGCCGCTCCAAGTCCAAAGGCAGACCTTATCTCCTCTAAAAGCTCCTCAACCTCTGTTGATTTCCCGATGGCAATATCTTTTATCACCTTCTTAAGTGTCTTTATATATGCCGGAAAAACACCTGACTCTGTCTGCCTTCCGACAATATCCACCGAATCGTGAAGCTCCGGCCTGTATATGATATATCTGTTCTTGCCCTTATCCTTTGCAATATACAGTGCCTTGTCTGCCAGCATAAACAAATCTTCAAATTTTCTTCCTGCTTCCGGATATTGTGATATGCCCATCGACAGGGTGAACCTCATGCTGCCAAGCTTGAGAGACTCGTTATACCGCAGCTTCGACAGCATAGCCTTCAGGAAAAGCCTTAGCTGCTGTTCATCCGGTATATCCTCGGTAAGTACGAAAAATTCATCGCCGCCGAATCTTCCCACAACTCCTCTTCCATCAAGCGTCTCGATAAGCGATTCCGCAAGCACAATAACGGCCTTATCTCCCATAAGATGACCATGTGTATCATTGATACTCTTGAAATCATCAATGTCTATAAGAATCATATAATACTTCTTGGTCGAAGCAGTCCCTAACGTATCATTGGTGTATTCAATGAGTGCTCTCTTATTGAGCAGTCCCGTAGCGGCATCCTTGCCCGCTGCCGTCAGATAGTAGGGAATATCATCCTGTGTTATGTCCCTTCTCTTTACAATCCCGACTATTACATCCGCATTATGCCTCGATATATACCTTGCATCGATTGAAAGAGTCTCAGGAATACGATTGGCATTCATAAAGCCTGTCCTTACAGTACAGTTAAACTGGCTGTCAAGGTTGACAAGGCTCTCATACCACTGTTCTATCTCAAAGCTGTTATTATCAATATCAACGGCAAATGTCTTTACATCCTCATGCCATTTCTCAATGTTATTCTCATAGAGAATATGTGATTTTCTGAGCATGTAGTCATAAAATACTATTCTCCCTGTATCAGGCCAGAATTCCATATATACAACACCGCTGATTTCCATGAACATTCTGTACTTGTCCATCTTCTGCTGGCTGGTCAGGAATGAAGTCTCAATCCTGTCTATGCTGTATATGTCGGCAGTATAAAACCAGTCTCCATTCTCGAACAGCCTTGACTTGCTGATATGTATGTCAACCGGATGATAATTGTCATTCTTATCACGCAGAAACGTGATAATACTGTATGTATCGCCCGGACTCATACTGCTGCACGCAAAAAGAAATTCTTCCTCGCAGTCAGGTCTTATGAGCTTATTGAAAAAAGAGGCGGAGTTCTTCCCCAGGAAATCATAAAGGGGTTCCTCCGCATTCAAAATCACAAAATCCTTCTGTAAAACTGCCTTGGCAAATTTCAACTTGTAATCAGGGTCTTGTGAATCACAAATACGATTATACATTAAGAGAATCTCCTATTGTAATATGTCGAAAACAATTACCAGTCAGCCTGTAAGCCGGGTTATGTCGTGAATAATCATCTATCTAGACCTGCTGTTGCCAACAGGCTCAAGCGACCTACCTGAGACTGGCGGGCCACGTCTCTGCCTCTTATTCGGTCTTGCTTCGGATGGAGTTTACATGTGCCCTGTCTGTTACCAGACAGGCGGTAGTCTCTTACACTGCCCTTCCGCCCTTACCACGTCCTTGCGGAGCCTCGGCATCAGCCTGTGGCGGTATATTTCTGTTGCACTGGTCTTAGGGTCACCCCCACCGGACGTTATCCGGCATCCTGCCCTATGAAGCCCGGACTTTCCTCACCTGCGGTCTTTCGACACCTGCAGCCGCGATTATTCAGCCAACTGGCAATCAATATTTTAACATTTCTTTATCAAAAAGTAAACAAATTTAAAAGGATTTAACTATTTTTTTATACTTTGAAGCAGCTTCCGCCTACAAATTCCCTTATAATCGAGTTTTTAGGAAGCTCATCACTTCCAACCGCAAGAAAATAATCAAGAAACTTAAGAATACGCTTTGCCTCCTCATATTCCGGCTCCCCCGGTCTTATCCCGAAAAGTGCCGGCTCAGCATACGGCTTCAATACCGCAAGCTCATACAGAAGTGCCGAATTGAACATCGCATCCGCCGTTTCCTGATATGGGAATATGTTCTGCTCCTCACCCTTGCGCACCGATTCCCACATCGCTATGGTTCCCTTTGCGTTGGTTCCCCTCGTTCTGGCATCTCTCACCATACGTCTTATAAGTCTTCCATCAGTTGTAGGTATTCTGTTGTGTTCATCTACATTCAACTGTGTGAGCGCACTTATATATATCTTATACTTATTCTTTTTGTCAAGTGAATATGAAAGCTTATCATTAAGTCCGTGAATGCCTTCTATGACAAGAATATCATCCGGTCCTAATTTCTTAAAATTACCCTTGTATTCCCTGCGTCCTGTCTTAAAGTTAAATGTCGGAAGCTCCACCTCCTCACCGGCAAGAAGTCTTGTCATATCCTCATTGAACTGTTCAACATCAATCGCCTCAAGACATTCAAAATTATAATTGCCGTTCTCATCCTTCGGGGTATGCTCCCTGTCAACAAAATAATCATCCAGTCCTATAGGATGAGGCTTAAGTCCCTGTGTCCTGAGCTGAATTGACAGTCTGTGTGAAAATGTTGTCTTTCCCGATGATGATGGTCCGGCTATCATTACGAACTTCACTTCCGGTCTTGAAGCAATATCCTCGGCTATATCCGCTATGTTCTTCTCCTGCAGTGCCTCCTGCACAAGAATAAGCTCACTTATCTCACCGCTGGCAACCGCATCATTTAAATCACCGACATTCCCTATCCCAAGCTTCTGGGCAAGCCTCATGGACTCATCAAGAACATGAAAAAGCTTGTTCTGAGGCCTGAATTCCGGCAGAAGCTCCGGTGCACTCTTATCCGGCAGCTGTAAGACGAAGCCCTTATCATAGAGAAATAGCTGCCATACAGTCAGATAGCCCGTATCCGGCACCATGTAGCCATAGAAATAATCCCTATAGCCATCAAGCTCATACAGGTTCACCTTTGAGGCGCGGCGGTATCTGAACAGCTTCTCCTTGTCATACATCTCTTCCTCATGGAATATTCTTATAGCCTCATCAAGTCCGACAGTGAACTTAGTAAAAGGAAGAGCACTGTCCACCAGCTCTCTCATACGCTCAGACACCTTCTCAATGAAGCTCTCATCAACCTTCACAGCACCTGATACACCGCAATAATATCCTTTGCTCAGCGAATATTCCACGCACACCTTCACCTTCCTGCCATACACATCCCTCACTGCCTTCAGCATGAGAAGCGTCGCACTTCTTCTGTAGGTCTGCATTCCGGATATATCAGCGGTTGTCACCCACTCATACTTACATGTATCTTCAACAAAAATATTTCCTGAAAGTTCGCAGAGCTTACCATCCACTCTTGCAAGTACAATCCTGTGGGGATATGCACTCTGTGCCTCCAGGGCTGCTTCTAAAAGCTTCATCTGTTACACCTCCGCTATTTTTTTCAATACTCTCCTCAGAACGGCTTCCTTTTCATCGAATTCAGCCAGTTTCTCCTTAGCTGTAGTTCCCCCATTATTCAGAAGGTTCTCCCTAATCTTACCGCATGTATCAAGTTCTTTTCTTAAATAGTCCACAAGAACCGTATGTTTCTTTCTTATAAGAACCGGTCCGTAACAGAGTTCATCCCGAAACTGTTCATCCTGCAATGCAACTGAAGCGTCACCGCACTGTGAGCCGGCTTTGCCGTTATCCCCAGCTTTTGAAGGAACAACCTTTATTACAACATAATACTTTCCATCCTCCTTAAGCATATCCTCGTCCGTGATGGTATACCCGTTGTCGTACAAAAACCTCCTGACATCATACCATTCGGAATGCGGAGACAGAATAAGCTCCTTCGCGTTCCTGGCAGCTTCCGCCCCCTCACTTAGTATCCTGCATATAAGGCTTCCGCCCATTCCCGCAATAACTATAGCCTCAGGTATATTGTCTTTAATATTCTTAAGTCCCTTAAGTCCATCAGACAAGACAGTCTGTACCCTGTCACCCACATTGTACAGACTGACATTATCTCTCGCCCTGCCAAGCGGTCCCTCCGCGACATCGCACGCGTATGCATATCCTGCCCTTCCGGTGAGCACCTCATATATCGGAATATATCCATGATCCGTACCGATGTCGGCAACTATGCACCCCGGAGTTATCATATCGGCAACCCTATGTAATCTGGATGACATTTTTACAGGACTTTTCCGTAAATCCATATTAATCCAGATAATCCTTAAGCTTGCGGCTTCTGCTTGGGTGACGCAGCTTTCTGAGTGCCTTTGCCTCAATCTGTCTGATACGCTCTCTTGTTACCTTGAACTCCTTTCCAACCTCCTCAAGGGTTCTGGCCCTGCCATCCTCAAGACCGAATCTGAGCCTTAATACCTTCTGCTCACGGTCTGTCAGTGTGGAAAGCACCTCATCAAGCTGCTCCTTAAGGAGTGTAAATGCCGCTGCCTCAGCAGGTGCCGGAACATTGTCATCCTCGATGAAATCTCCAAGATGGCTGTCCTCCTCCTCACCGATAGGTGTCTCCATGGAAACAGGCTCCTGTGATATCTTTAATATCTCTCTTACACGTTCAACAGGCATATCCATCTCTGCTGCAATCTCCTCAGGGGATGGCTCTCTTCCGAGCTCCTGCAGGAGCTGTCTTGATACACGTATAAGCTTATTGATTGTCTCAACCATGTGAACCGGTATTCTTATGGTTCTTGCCTGGTCTGCAATCGCTCTTGTGATAGCCTGACGAATCCACCATGTTGCGTACGTTGAGAACTTATAGCCCTTGCGGTAATCGAACTTCTCAACAGCCTTGATAAGACCTAAGTTTCCCTCCTGAATAAGGTCAAGGAAAAGCATGCCTCGTCCCACATATCTCTTAGCTATACTTACAACAAGACGAAGATTCGCCTCTGCAAGTCTCTTCTTGGCATTCTGGTCGCCATTCTCCATTCTCTTGGCAAGTTCAATCTCCTCCTCGGCAGAAAGGAGCGGCACCTTACCGATTTCCTTAAGATACATTCTTACAGGATCCTCGATGCTTACTCCCTCAGGTATTGACAAATCTATCTTCTCGATATCTATATCATCATCGCCATCTAAAAGAATAGGCTCATCGTCCATATCATCATCCGTGGTACGGATAATATCTATATTGCTTGCCTCAAGGAAATCGAAGATTTTATCCATCTTGTCCGGATCAAGGTCTATGTCTGCAAATGCATCCATAATCTCCTGATAGTCAAGTGTATTCTTCTTTTTCTTTGCAGACGCAAGAAGTTCCTTTAATTTTTCATCGAATTTTAACATGTTCTCATCCATCGTCATGTCCGTCCTTCCATAATTAATCTTATTTTTCCCTTAGTTTATTGAAATATGCAGTGTTTTAACTGCATTTTGCTGCTGCATCAGCTGCTGCGCCTCATTTAAGTCATCGACCGTCTTAAGCCTTACTTCAAGACTGTTCTTCACTATCCTCATCACAATATCATCAAGTGCCTTATTTTTATCCCGGGTGTCCATATCCTGCGGCAGCTCCGTGTTGAAAAGTCTCGCAACCTCCTTATGGCTCTCCTCATCGGTAAAGCTTGATATTATCTTTGCTGGATTGAGTTCACCCTTTTTGAACTGGTCAAACAGCATAAGTGCAACCCTATAATACAATTCCTCTGTAAAATCATCCGGTTTTACATACTTCGCAACCGGCTTATACAGCTTCGGCTCCTCAATAAGCCATGTAAGAAGAAGCCTCTGCGCCTTCTTTACGCCGTTGTCCTTCTCCTTTTTCCGGCTGCCCTTAGCACCTGTATTCTCCTGCGGCTGTGTGTTCACCTGCGGCACATCCGCATCAGGCTGCCTGTTGTTAAGCTTTTTTCCTGATGTAAGCTCATAGGCTGCCCATTTTCCTACAAGTCTTGTAAGGCTGTCCGTGCCTATATGATATTCTGAGGCAACCGTTGCTATATAATTATTCCTCTCTACCTCATCCGAAAAATCCACAAGCTTTTTTGCAGCCTCATTTAAGAAAGCCGTCCTGCCGTCCGGATCCTGCAGATCATAGTCTCTCTCAAGAACCGAAAGCTCGAACATAAAGCTGTTTCTGGCGTTGTCTATTCTCTCCTGAAAAGCATCCGCACCCAGATTTTTAATAAATTCATCCGGGTCCTTGTACGGCTTCATATTGATAACCCTGGTCCTAAGCCCCGCATTTCTCAAAAGTCCTATAGCCCTTATCGCCGCCTTCGTTCCGGCTCCGTCACTGTCATAGCAGACTAATACATCATTCGTGTACCTCTTCATGAGCGATGCATGTCCCGGTGTGAGTGCCGTTCCAAGTGAGGCTACCGCCTGGTCAAACCCCGCCTGGTGCATGGCTATGACATCCATATACCCCTCGCATATAATCATGTTCTTCTTTCGTGAGCTTCTGGCAAAGTTAAGTCCGAACAGATTTCTTCCTTTATCGAATATCTTTGTCTCAGGTGAATTGAGGTACTTAGGTTCCCCCTCTCCCATGACTCTTCCGCCGAATCCGATAACCTTATTGGATATATTCATTATGGGAAACATTGCTCTGTTAAAGAACCTGTCCCTCACTTCGCGCTCATTATAGATAAAAAGTCCTGTCTCTCTCAAAAGCTCATCACTGTACCCCCTGTTTTTCATATACCGGTACAGTTCATCCTTGTAAGTTCCTGAGGCTCCCAGCCCGAAATGGACTATCGTCTCGTCGGACAGGACACGCTTATTTTTAAAATAATCATAGGCTCTCTGTCCTCCGGGTGACTTCAAAAGCTTATAGTAGAACAGTGCTGCTTCCTTATTGATATCATAAAGCTGTGCCTTCATATCCTGCTGTCTGCGTTCATCAGAGGTCATGGAAACCTCCGGGAGCTGCACTCCCGCCCTGTCTGCAAGCAGCTTGACCGCCTCCGGGAATGTATAATTCTCATATTTCATGATAAAAGAAAAAACATTTCCTCCCTCTCCACAGCCGAAACAATAAAACATCTGTTTCGACCCCGACACGGAAAATGAAGGTGATTTTTCATTATGAAACGGGCACAACCCAAAATAGGAGCTGCCCTTTCTGGTCAGCCGGACGTACCCCGATATGACATCCACGATGTCACTCCGTCCGCGGACTTCCTCAATTATATCATCAGAATAAACCACTTTTTCCTCCCTATTCCTTGTAAGACCATGAATGTGGGACATATATCTCTTCAAACTTGTGAACCACGTACTGGTCACTCATACCTGCAATATAGTCGCATACCACAATATTAACCGGATCTTTCTTCTCCCATATCAGATTAATATAGTTCTCCGGCAGTGCTTCTATATGCTCCTTATAATACTCATACAGCTCACGCAGAAGCTTCTTAGCCTTGACCTCCTCACTCTTGGCGGTAGGATTGGTATATACGCTCCGGAACATAAAGCTTCTTAAGCCTGTCATTGCACAGTACATATCATCGGACATCACAACATCAGCTTTCCCATTACTGCTGTATATTACGTCATGTATAAGAGCGTCGAGCCTTTCTGACGTCGTTGTACCTAAGATATCCGTATACTCACGCGGGATATCATCCTCAGACAGTATATGTGCCCTTATGGCATCATCTATATCATGGTTGATATACGCTATCTTGTCCGAAAATCTGACAATCCTGCCTTCTAAGGTTGCAGGCATTCTGTCCGTGCCATGATTCAGTATGCCGTCACGCACTTCCCTGGTCAGGTTAAGACCTTTCCCATCCTTCTCAAGCTTCTCAACTACCCTGAGACTCTGGACATAATGCTTGAAGCCCTCCTCAAAGCCATCCGCCTTAAGCGCATCGCTCAGCGCCGCCTCACCTGCATGTCCGTAAGGCGTATGCCCTAAATCATGTCCAAGCGCTATCGCCTCGGTGAGATCCTCATTGAGCCTTAGTGCCCGCGCTATGGTACGCGCAATCTGCGCAACCTCAAGTGTGTGCGTGAGTCTCGTCCTGTAGTGATCACCCTCAGGAGCTAAAAAGACCTGTGTCTTGTGCTTAAGTCTTCTAAAGGACTTACAATGAAGAATCCTGTCCCTGTCGCGCTGGTACACAGTACGCATATCGCACTCCTGTTCAGGTACATCCCTTCCCGCACTGTTCTTCGAGAGGGACGCATAGGGACTTAGATATTCTTCTTCAAAGCTCTCCTGCTGTTCTCTAATATTCATCCTTTTCCTTTCTGTTATTCAATATAAACATCCGCTGATACGCACTCAATGCTCCATTCAAAAATAGTCTCTAATTCTATATACTCCACCAAACCCGGAAAATCCTTTTTTATTTTTTTAAATTGTACAAAAAATTGACACAGCAAAACAGCAGGGTGCCCTATTCCCTGCTGCTTTTAGAAGAATTATGTATGTTATGTACGTGGTTAGTTATCACTAACAATATGTATTGTAATCTAACTCTCCTTTTTTGTCAATACCTTTTAAGAGTTTTTTATTTTTTATTTCGGTACAGCATCACCCTAACACTCCGCCTACTGTTCCCGCCGCAATACATATAACCGCGCACCGCGCAAGTCTTCCTGCATCCGCATGAAGTCCCATTCCCGATATAATGGAAATAAGCACAATTATCGAAAAATACACAGCCCCGGCACACACACCCCAGAGCAGCCTTCTGCCTTTCTTTATTTTTCCCATACCGAATCCTGCTATAAATGCACCAACCGCATATATAGCCACAGCAAAAAGTGACATCTGTGCATCCGAAAGCCTGAGCTTATATGCGATTAAAGCCCCAGACAAAATAAGCACTATTGATACTATGACCGCAGCACCCGCAACCTTTAAAACCTGTACAATTCTACCCACAAAGACCTCCACATACTTTTATACTACTAAGTATATGGAGGTCCCATGCTTCTCATAACCTGAATATTATATTTATCTGATATTTTCCGATATATCAGCCATCAAATTATGCCTGTTTCTTTTTTCTCTGCGAAGGTCTTTTAACCGGATTTTTCACAAGCACTGCAAATTCCTTTGTTCTCGCCGCAAAATCATCAAGGTTCTTCGCCTTCCACTCCCAGTTAGGTGAGCCAAGCGTTCCCGGAAGATTGAGTCTCGTCTTAGCGCCAAGGTCACACACATCCTGATAAGGAAGAATTGCCATATAACAGTCCTGGGACAGTGTAAATGAAACCATTCTCCACGAAACAGCTCCATCCGGTATTCCCGCCCTGTCAAGGAATCTCCTCGTCTGATTCTTCTCTTTTCTTGAGAGAGACTTATACCATCCGTTTATCGTGTCATTGTCATGCGTTCCTGTATACAGCACAAGATTGTGTGTATCCGTATACTCGCCATCGGCAACATCATTCTCGGTGAAGCAGAACTGCACAATTCTCATTCCCTTGAACTCGTAATGGTCGCGAAGCTCCAATACCTCAGGTCTTAAGTCACCAAGATCCTCAACTATAATGTTGATATCAGGCATCACCTTGAATACAGTATCAAAAAGCTTATAGCCCGGCGCATAATTCCACTCACCGTCAACAGCCGTCTCGCACGCTGCAGGAATCTTCCAATAGCTGTCAAATGCCCTGAAATGGTCTATCCTGATGATATCGAACAGCTTACTGCTGTAATCCAGCCTGTTAAGCCAGAATTTAAAACCGTCCTTCTCCATGTAATCCCAGTCATAGATAGGATTTCCCCATCTCTGACCGGTTGCACTGAAATAATCAGGCGGTACTCCTGCGATGAAGGTCGGCTTACCGTCAGCCCCAAGTAAGAAGTTTTCCTGACCCGACCATACGTCAAGTGAGTCTATTCCGACGTAGATTGGAATGTCTCCCATGACCTTTATTCCGTTTTTATTGGCATATTTTTTTAATTCCATCCACTGCTTATAAAACTCATACTGTACGAACATTTCGTACTCGATATCCTCCTTAAGCGGTGTGAGGTCATACTTATGATCCTTTATCCAGTTCTGCTGCTCCACCGGCCACTCATTCCAGGAAACAAGATTGTTCTGCTTCTTGAGTGTGAGGAACACGGCGTAATTATATACCCAGTCCATCTTGGTGAACTTCTTATATCCCGCATCAGGCTTAAAATTCTTAAATGCCATTTTAAGGTACTTACCCTTGAACTCCCTCACTGCCTGATAATCAATGTGTGTGGCATTGCTGTGAAAATCAGGAACTCTCTTTAAAAGTCCCTCCTCACACAGCTTATCAAGATTAATATAGAGCTCATCACCCGCACAGGATGAATATGGCTGATACGGTGAATTTCCGTATCCCAATGGATTGAGCGGAAGCATCTGCCATATAGCTGCCTTCGCCTCCTTCAGCAAATCCACAAAATTATAACTTTCTTTTCCAAAATCACCTATACCATGCCGCCCCGGGAGCGAAGCGACCGGCATAAGCATGCCAACCTTTCTCATAGTCTGCCTCCTTGTGTTTATCTCTATTTAAGAATACATATCGATTGTGCCGGCATTGTGAGCATGCCATCTTTTAACGTAATCTCCTCATTGTTAAGAGTAAGATAACCGCGAATCTTCATATCTGAGATTTCTGTTCCGCTGATGTCCACGGTAATCACTTCATCAGATGTATTGTATACGATTCCTATTGTGCTTCCATTGTAGCTCTTGGTTATCGCAGCCTGATATCCCTGACACAGACTGTCAATCAGTGTAATCTCACCTCTTGCAATCTCAGGATTCTCATTTCTCAGTCTCAGTGCCCTCTTATAATAATTTAAAATAGAATTTTCATCCTTTAGCTGCTTATCAACCGCATCAAATGCTGAGTTGATGTCCTTATCCGCATCCGAAGGTCCCTTTGTCATTCCGGCTGCAGTCGAATCAGACGACCATAGCATCGCAATCCTCTTATTCTCATCCTTAGAGCCCTTGCTCGCCATTCCGATTTCCTCACCATAATACACAAACGGACTTCCGTTCATCATCATGAGAAGACCTCCTGCCATCTTGATATCATTCTCATCATTCATAAGAACATTGGAAACTCTTCCCATGTCATGGTTAGTCAGAAACGGCGCATCAATATAATCCGGATTAATCTGTGAAAATTCATCCTGGTATCTCACCATCGAGCCGGCTAATGCCGCTGCCTTGAGTACTCCTCTGGCAGTCTTTATAAGCTTTCCCTCTGTATTTCCCGCATCGAAATTGAACATACTCGGTGTCATGCTCGCATAATAGTCCCTTATGGTGCTGAAACCTGCCCATACCTCAGACACCATATAGAAATCAGGATTCTTTTCACGGCAGTGTTCATACAATCCGTTCAGAACCTGCTCATTGAACTCCGGCTGGTTCTCCTCAAAGTGCATCGCTGCGTCCATTCTGAAACCATCCACTCCCATATCCAGCCAGAAATCGGCAGTATTGTACAGCTCCTCTATCAGAGGCTCACACGCCAGGTTCAGATCCGGCATCTCCGACCAGAAGGAGCCTTCATAGAACCAGTCCGTGCCGCTCACCCTGTAATAGGTATCACTGACCTTCTCCCTTGAGAAGTGGTAGTACTCCACATAAGGACATTCTGCCAACTCCGGCTCCTTATCCTTGTCAAGCTTTCTAAGATATGAGCATGCATCAATAAACCATTTATGGCTTGAGGAGGTATGATTGATTACCATATCGATAACTACATTTATGCCTCTCTTATGAGCCTCACCGACAAGATTTTTAAAATCATCAATCGTTCCATACTTAGGATCAATTTCACAGTAGTTCTTCACATCATACTTGTGGTATGTGTCCGACGGCATTATCGGCATAAGCCATATACCGTTAAAGCCCATATCCTGTATGTAGTCAAGCTTCTGTGTGACACCGTTCAAATCGCCTGTTCCATCACCGTCCGAATCATAGAACGAATAGACGAAAATCTCATAATAGTTTCTATAGTTATCGTCAATGATATTCAGCTTCTGTTCATACTTATATCTCTTGCCGTTGCAGCCCGCAAGAGCCGTCACACACAGGACAGCTATCAGTACAAGACACAGAAGCCTTCGAAGCACGCAATGCTTAAATATACTATTCTTCTTCATATCAATCTTTTTCTCCAAAATATATCAGATTTTCTGTTTCGGACAAAAAAACTGCGGCACTAAGCTTAAAATCATATATCTTAGTGCCGCAGCCAAATTTAACCCTTTACAGCTCCTCCGGTTACACCTTCTACATAATACTTCTGTAAGCACAGGAACAATACCGTTACAGGAATCGCTACAAGCACACCGCCTGCACAGAATCTTGTGAAATATCCCTGGAAATCATTTGTCCATACCCAGCGCTGCATGGCAACCGCAACATTGTAGCCGTTGTCATTACCGAATGCAACATAGGAGGCAAATACATAATCGCACCATGGAGCCATGAATGCTGTGAGTGCTGTGTAGATAACCATCGGCTTGGAAAGCGGAATAATCATCTTAACAAATATCTGTGCTCTTGTCGCACCGTCGATTCTTGCCGCCTCGTCGAGAGACTTAGGAATCGTATCAAAGTAGCCCTTGCATACATAGTAGCCCATTCCGGAGCTTGCAACCGAGATAAGGATGAGTCCAGGAACCGCACCTGCCTGTGTAAGACCGAACTGCTTTAACAGGAAGTAGAGACATATCATGGTGAGGAAGCCCGGGAACATTCCAAGGATTAACCAGAATCTCATGAGTAACTCTCTGCCCTTAAAACGCATTCTTGAGAGCGCATAGCTCACACAAAGAACGAATGCAGTCTGACCTATTGATACAAAAAGAGCAATTATAAGTGTATTTCCATACCACTTTAAGAATTTAGTCTCACCGCTGAACAAGAACTTATAGGAGTCAAGTGAAAACTTCTTAGGCAGAAGATAATCAACCATTCCGCCAAGCTCCGTAATGTATGAACGGAAGCTCTGGAGTACCAGACATACAAACGGGAACAGCCATATTATACTTATAAGGACCAATACTATATAAGCAATTGTATTGCTTACTCTCTTGCGCGTACGCATATTATGTTGTTTAGCCATTATTGGAATCCCTCCTCGTCCTTAACTGATGGAAGCATATTGTATACAACCAATGATACAACAGCAGTTACCACGAATACCATGATACCGATAACAGCCGCCATCTTGTAATTAGTATCTTCGACCGTCATCTTATAGAGCCATGTTACAAGTAAATCGGTGTAACCTGCACCGCCCGAAAGTGAAAGCGACTGCGGCTTTCCCTGATTGAGCAGGAAAATAATGTTGAAGTTATTTAAGTTGCCCGTAAACGATGTGAGCAGGTAAGGTCCTGTCACGAAAAGCATATACGGAAGTGTAATCTTCCTGAAGGTCTGGAATGCATTCGCACCGTCAATCTTGGCACTCTCGTAAAGCTCCTCCGGTATATTCATAAGAAGTCCTGTCATGATGAGCATTACATAAGGAATACCCACCCAGAGGTTAACCAGGAGAATTGTAATCTTGGCAAGTGTAGGATTCGTCCAGAACGGAATAGGCTGGCTTATCCATCCCCACTTCAGGAGGTACATATTCACAAGTCCGTCATTTGCGAACATCTTTCCCACATAGAGAAGGGAAATGAACTGTGGAATGGCAATCGTCATAACAAGTATTGTTCTCCACAGCTTCTTGAACTTAATGCCCTTCTTGTTGATGAGGATGGCAACCGCCATGCCAAGGAAATAGTTCAAAAAGGTTGCAAAGAATGCCCATATAAGTGTCCATGAAAGAACCGTTCCGAAGGTCTTGCCAAAGCCTCCGGTTCCGATAGAGAACAGGTTCTTAAAGTTCGTAAGTCCAACCCATGTGAACAGATTAGTCGGTGACTGATGTGTAGCATCGTAGTTAGTGAATGCTATACAAATCATAAATATAATAGGAAGAAGCACAAACATGAACACACCAATCACCGGCAGAGCGAGGATTGTCTTGTCAAAATGCTCATCAAAAAGTGTTGCAATATCGTCCTTGTTTGAAGGAAGGATAAGCTTATTCTGGTTATTCTTGTTATCCCTTATGTTGAGCCTCCACACGAAGATGAATGCAAAGATAACAAATATGCTCAGAATACTATATAACAGGATAAGAAAGCTGTTATCTCCGTACGTATACACATAGTTAGCATCGTATCCTCCGACCTTTGTTCCGAGTGTTCCTACGTCCTTAAGATATTCTGCCCCGAAGAACACCATATACAGGATAAAAAGAACCTCCGAACCCAAAAATGCTATTCCTCTTACCCACTGCTTTCTGGTAAGTTGACCAAAGCCCATAATCAAAAAGGAAACTCTGGTTTTCCAGTCGCCCTTTGCAAAGGTGGTTCCAATATCCTTTATATCAGCTCCAACCGCCTTAATTGCTCCGGAGACCTTTCCTTTCTTTTTTTGATCAGCCATGTCTGCAATTACCTCCTCAATTCTGGTTTATTACTGCGGTCATTCACGCAGAGCGGACGGCACTCATGTGCCTGTCATAAAAGCACAATTCCAATCATTCCATCCGTGCTGCCTCCTCTGCACAAATGACCTACCTTATTAAAAGTGCGGGGGGAATTAATTCCCCCCGGCTTCAGATTAAATTCATTAGAATTATTTACTGGGCATAGGACTGCTGACGAGCCTGGAAGTCTTCAAGAACCTTCATAAGTTCATCATCGCTCATATTGTCATACTTGTCTGCAATGACATCATCACCAAGTGATGTAGCGTCTGTCCAGTAATCTCCAGGATACTGACCCTGTGGAATTGTGTAAGCAAGCTGCTCTGCGAGTGCTGATAAAGCTGCATCTGCCTTAACTGCATCACTCTGCTGTGCTACAAGGTTAGATGGTCCCCATGCAACCTCATTGAAACGTGCAAGCTGTGTCTCTTCGTTAGATAAGTACTCAGCGAGTGCGAGACATACAAGCTGCTTGCCCTGCTCTGTCTGAGGCTTAACACCGATAAGCTTAAATCCGCCGAAGCCGCTCATCTGATAGCTCTGTCCGTCAACTGTGAAGCTTGGCAGCTTAGCACATGCATAATTGTCACCGAATACTGCCTTAGCTGCATCTGCATCCCATACACCATCTACGATAGCTGCAAGGTTAGTTGCCTTATCAACTGATGAACCATTCTGGAATGAAGGAGACTTAGCAAGGTTAATTATAGCCTTAAGTGCTGCAACGCCTTCCTTGCTTGCGTATGTAACATCAGAGCCTACGAACGCACCTGATTCATCGGTTGTATACTCAAGCTTACAGCCTGTAGCGAAGAAGAATGATGTCTGATACCAGCCGGAGTTAATCTCCATGTAGATGTTCTTGCCTGCCTTCTCGCAGTCAGCTACGATAGCGTCAAGGCTTGTAGGATCTGTAACCACACTCTTATCATAATATAAGAAATATCCGTTATCGGATGTGATAGGGAAAGCATATACTGTGTTACCAACCTTAGAAGCGCCTACGGCACCTGCATCATTGTTAGTTGAAACGAAGTTCTCATAATATCCTGTAAGCGGCATGAGAGCACCTGCTGCAACAAGACGTGCTAACTGATCCTGTGCGAAACCGAAGATATCAGCTCCAGCCTGAACATCTGTTACCATATTGCCGGCTGCATCGCCTTCACCTGTTGCCTGAATCTCTACTGTGTAGCCTGCCATATCAGGGTTAGCCTTGAAGAATTCATCACATTTGGCCTGTGTGAAATCAACAACCTTATCTGCAACCCAGATCTTAATTGTGCCTGAGCCATAATCTGCAAGTGTCGGTCTGTCTGATGCGGCAGTCTTGGTTGTCTCTGTCTCACCATCTGTTGATGTTGATGAAGAAGGTGCTGTTGTTGTTGGTGTCGTTGGTGTCGTCTCACCATTACCTGCATTGTTGTTCTTGCTGCACGCTGTAAGTGATGTAAAAGCCATGGCTGTTACGAGTGCAACTGATAATGCTTTTTTGAACTTTCTCATAATAAATTTCCTCTCTTTCTTTTTTCCTCCCGAACTTCGTAAGCTCCTCTTCTAAAACTCTTCTAAAACAGCTGTTACGAAACTTTCGAAAGCTTATGTACTGATAATACTCCCCTGTTTTGCAAAAGTCAATAGCCTTTTGTGCATTTTGCATATTTTTTTTTGCTTATATTATTTGTTTTGGATATTTTGATGTTATTATTTACAATGAAGAAAAAGTGTGCTATCATTTTCGTATAATTTTATGTTTTTGTTTTCGAAAACTTGTGTAGAACAATGAGAAGGAAAGATGATGTATGGTTACTATTAAAGACATTGCCGAAAGACTCGGCATTTCAATAAGTACCGTTTCCAAGGGACTGCATGGCGCAAGTGATATAAGCGAAGAAATGCGCCAACAGGTTTTAGACACCGCTATAGAAATGGGTTATATAATTAAAGAAAAGAAACCAGCCACAAGGCAGAAGGTCTGTATTATTGTAGAAAATATGGAATACGCGAATATCAACCAGTTCGGTTATGAGCTTATCGCCGGTTTCCGGCTTGTAGCAAGCGAAGCCCAGTTTGAAGTTGACATCGTTCCTATTGACCAGTACTTCCAGACATGGCAGACCTATGACAGTCTTATGAAGCAGAATGGTTATTCGGGAGCTTTTTTTCTTGGTCTTGAGCTTAATGAGATATATATGAAGCAGCTTGAAAAGACAACCATTCCCACAGTCCTGTTTGACAACTATATTTCCAATGAACATATAGCTTATGTAGGTACAGATATACACGTCGGATTTTCGACCCTGATAAGATATCTGAAGGAAAACGGTCATAGAAAAATTGCATTTTTGAATGGTTCCAAAAACAGCTACATATCAGCGCTGCGATATCAGGGCTTCATACAGGCTATGAATGAGGCAGAGCTTGACCTTGATATGCAGCTTATAGGGCATACCGTATACTATCCGGATGAGACAGTGGCTGATTTTGTGAAAGGCTTCACAGGCAGAGGAGCTACAGCCATAATGTGTGCCAGTGATCTTATCGCAGCAAGAACCATAAACGAGCTTCACAAGCTCGGGCTTCGTGTGCCGGAGGATGTAAGTGTGACAGGCTTTGACGATCTGCCGGTGGCAAAGTATCTTGCCCCTCCCCTTACTACCATAAGGCAGGAGCGTTTCGCTCTCGGAAAGTCCGCATTCTCATTATTAAAAGACCTTATGTCGGGTCTGCCTGTCAGCACCATGCTTCTTCACTCAACCGTGGTACTGAGAGAATCCGTTGGAAAAGCACCGAATTAAGCAAATTGGGACAGGGGTCTGACCCCATGTCCCAAAGCAAAAAATGGGACAGGGTGTCAGACCCCTGTCCCAATTTTGTGAAGCGCCGGAAGCGCATTTCCTTCATAATCAAAGAGTGCCTGATTAGCCCACTCGTTTCCGCAAGGCTCCTTCACTCCAAGATACTGTATGGAAGCACTTGTCGCCCATCCCGAACCGACAACAGGTATCCATGCTGGTTCCCAGTAATAAAAGCCCAGACACTGTGGATGTCTGCCAATCATCTCTATAATCTCTTTCATATATTCTGACTGTCCTTCCGGACTTATACTGTACTTGGAATTATCAAGTGCGGAGTTCTTTCCGGCTGCCATTCCCTTTCGTGCATTTTCACCCAGCTTTTCTAAACCGGCGTAATCCTCAGTTGTATATGGCATAGCTGTCTCAACAATACACACATCCTTATTATATTTTTTCAATAGAATCTCTATGTTCTCCTCCAAAGCACTGAGTCCATAGGTCTTTTTATAAGGGAAATAAGAAACTCCGATAATATCATAGTCAAGCCTGCTGCCATATTTATCAAGAAACCCTGTATACACTTCATGCTCCGGCTCTGCGGCTGTATGTAAAATCACCTTGGCAGCCGGAGCGGCCATGCGTATTCCCGATATCGCTGACTGCAAAATAGAGCATGCTGTCCCATACTCAGGAAATCTTCCTTCAGGCCACAGAATACCATTCGATATCTCATTGCCGGGCTGGATCATGTCCGGGCACACTCCGGCAGCGGTCAGATACTCAAGAACCGATACCGTATACCGCTTAACCGCATCACAAAGCTTATCCGTGTCATACCCTCTCCATGCCTTAGGCTTCATCTGCCTGCCCATGTCCGCCCAGAAATCGCTGTAATGGAAATCAAGCAGGAAGCTCATTCCGACAGCCTTACATCTTCGCGCAAGCTCTATGACCGTCACAAGGTCATCGCTCCCACCTCCGTATGCTACACCGTCAATATCAAAAGGGCTGTTCCACAGTCTCAGCCTCACACTGTTGACCCCATGTGATGCCAATATGTCTTCCAGCTTTCCTTCTGCGCCATTATCATAGAATTTTGTCTTTAGTCTCTCAAGTTCAAGTAAGGTAGATATGTCTACACCTTTAATCATAGATTATTTCCTTCCTTGCAAAAGAATTCCACTGCCTGTCATATTTCCAGATATAAACAAAACCAATAACCCTTCTACTGCTGTCCAAGGCAATAATTGATAAACTGCTGTGCGGTTCGTCCTGAGATTCCCCCATGGCTTAATTCCCACTTATTTGCCTCTGTACACAATTGCTCGTCGGTCATGTTAACTCCGCTCTTTCTGGCAAGCTCAATGACAATATTAAAATATTCCTTCTGACTAGGCTTAGAGTAATTAATTGTAACACCGAACCTGTTTACAAGCGAAAGCTTCTCCTGCATTGTGTCTGAACGGTGCATTCCATTGTCTGTCTGCACGTCATCCCTGTCATTCCATGTCTCCTTGATAAGATGACGTCTGTTGGAGGTTGCATATATAAGTATATTATCCGGCTTTGTCTCAACACCGCCCTCAATGACTGCCTTTAAGAACTTATACTCTATCTCAAACTCCTCGAATGATAAATCATCCATATAGATGATAAACTTATAATTTCTGTTCTTGATAGCCGCAATCACATTCGACAAATCCTTGAACTGGTGCTTGTAAATCTCAATCATTCTAAGCCCCTGGTCATAGAACTCATTTACAATTGCCTTAATGCTTGTGGACTTACCTGTTCCGCTGTCGCCAAAAAGGAGTACATTGTTAGCCTTCTTTCCATCAACAAACGCCTTGGTGTTATCGACAAGTTTCTTTTTCTGGATTTCGTAGCCGACAAGGTCATTTAACATAACCTTTTCCATGTTGTTGATAGGCTGGAAATTGATATGTCCCTCCGCATCCGATGAGAAACGGAACGCCTTGTTAAGTCCGAACATTCCGACACCGTATGCCTTATAAAAGCCTGTAACCAGCTCAAAAATCTCATCCGCATCCTCAGCCTGACCAAGCTTGAGGGAAAGCCCTCTGACTTTTTCGCTCACGTTCTTATTGTACATAAGCTCCGGCTTGCCTATAGCCTTATAATTCTCGAGAATGTCAAAGCTGTCTATGCCAAGCCTCTCCTGAAGCCATGAAAAATCATAATGGAACAGCTCATAAAATGCCTTAAAATCATTTTTTGCAAAGATATTGGCACTACCATCCTTGGCACCAACCTTCTCGCAGGTTATACTGAACGGATTCTCATCGGTTATCAATAGAAATGTAAGATAATTATGCCATAGATTGTTGTCAAAGCCGTAGGATGTCGCAAGCACAAGCAGTCTCTTAATCTGTCTGTAAGCCTCAATCACAAGTTCATCCTTAGGTGCATCCATATCCTTAGCTCTTTTTGAGACATCGCACAGCTTCATCAATATGGAATCCGCCGGCATATCCCCGTACATTATCAGTTTAGAAACTATATTTTCCATACTAATCCTCATTTCCGAGCGATTTATCGCGAGGAGGCGATGAGAAATTCGCATAGGCGGTTTCTCATCTGCCATCAAAGCAATTTGTTTTCACACTACGCCTCATTCCAATATTCTGTATTTCATATTCTTATATATCCAGCTTCTTCACACAGGCAAGTGCCACTGCCCCCGGTCCTATATGGCACGACACACTCAGCGACAGCGGGTTCATCACAATATCATGCTCCGGAAAAAGTGCCTTCACCTCATCATAAAACAGCTTTCCCTCATCAGGCTCTCCGGAATAAGCTATCTCAATATACATATTTTCTCCCTTTTCCGAGCTTCCAAAGCGCTTGACAAAATCATCCGAAACAGCATTTATCATAGTCTGCTTCGCCTGCTTGAGCGTTCGGCACTTAGAAAATGCGTCAAGCTTCTCGCCATGAATCTGGAGAACAGGCTTGAGCTTTAACAATGTGCCAAGCGCCGCTGCGGCAGGTGTTATTCTTCCGCCCTTCTTAAGATAATATAATGTTGAAAGAGTTATATATATACTTGACTCAAACTTAGTCTCCTCAAGCTTATCCTTAATCTGCTTAGCTGTATAGCCCTTTTCAGCCATAGCCATGGCATCTAACACAGACTGCCTCTGTGTTACGGAAATTCTCTGGTTATTTACCACCTGAACCTTCCCGTCATAATCATCTGCAAGCATTATCGCAGTCTGGCATGAGCTGCTTAGACCGCTTGACATAGGAATATGGACAACCTCATCATACTCCTTAAGCAGTCCGTCCCACAGATCTGTCACATCGCCCGGCGATGGCTGTGATGTCGATATCTCTGCATCCTCGCCCAATGCCTTATAAAACTGCTCCTGTGTAAGATCAATATCCTCATAATAAAGCCTGCCATTTATATAGAAAGGCATAGGAAGCACCGATATTCCCAGTTCCTTTGCACATGCCTGCGTTATTCCACTGTTGCTGTCCGTTACTATCGCTACCTTACTCACTTCAATCCTCCATTTTCAGTGTACTGCTTTTCTACAACCTCGCCCTGCTTTTTATATATGCTGTTCCCGGCAACATAGCCTCTCACGGATGAAAGGGGATAGATATTGCTTCCACGTCCTATCACTGTTCCCGGATTGAGCACTGAACCACATCCAACCTCGACATTATCTCCAAGCATGGCACCGAACTTCTTAAGTCCCGTCTCAATCACCTGTCCGTTACACCTTACCTTGACCAAAGCCTTATCAGACTTCACATTCGAGGTTATTGAGCCTGCTCCCATGTGGGACTTATAGCCCAGGATTGAATCCCCAACATAATTATAATGCGGAACCTGAACCCTGTTAAATAGTACCACATTCTTAAGCTCTGTTGAATTTCCTACAACTGCTCCCTCGCCCACAATCGCATTTCCTCTGATGAATGCGCAATGACGGACTTCTGCATTCTTTCCTATAATACACGGTCCGTTGATGTATGCAGTAGGTGCTACCACAGCGCTCTTGGCAATCCAGACATTTTCCGCTGTCTCATCATATTCCGATTTATCCAGCGTTCTCCCAAGCTTCTTGATAAATTCGCCGATAAGCGGAAGTGCCTGCCACGGATAATCAAGTCCCTCAAAAAGTTCTGCTGCTATCGTCTCACTAAGATTATATAGCTTCTCTATTCTAAGCTCTTCTGACATAATGCAATCTCCTTCAAAAATTTCCTGCAAATTAGAATTATTCTATCACATAAGTTTACCTAAAACAATCTATTTATCCTAATTACTTATAGAATGATGCCGCATAATCAAAATATGGCCTCAGCATATACTGGTTATTCACCTGTTTAACCGCAAGCGTTCTTCTGGTAACATAGCCTTCGAGCTTATCCAAGTATTCCCGGCTTGATATGCTCGAATCGGCAACGCCTGTAAGCCCCTTCTCCCAGCTCGCCGTGAGTGTGGGATCCAGCAGATATTTTATCGATGCTGCCACAACATCATATATCATCTCGCCAAGAAGTGTAGGTGTTATAATCTGTGTTTTGCCGTTGAGCCTGATGTAGCCCTTGTCGATAAGCTTTTTCAATATCTCGGCGCGTGTTGCACTCGTTCCGATACCGCTGCCCTTTATCTGTGCCCTAAGCTCCTCATCCTCGATAAGCTGTCCTGCATTCTCCATCGCAAGGATCAGCGAACCGGAATTATATCTCTTAGGCGGTGATGTCTTTCCTTCTTTGACAAAAAATTCTCCTGCCTGTATTATGTCACCCTTCTTCAGCTTCTGTAAAAGCTCAAGCATCGCTGCATCACATTTTACATCCTCTGTCTCATCATCGTTGTTCTTATTTCCCCTGTTCTGCGAAGCAGGTATCCCCGCAACCTTAAGGTAGCCCTCCGATATAAGCACCTTGAAGCTTGAGAAAAGGCTTTCCGTATCCTTTTTCATAATAATCGCAACCTTCTGGTATACAGCAGGCGGATAGAATATCGCAAGGAACCTCTTCACAATGGTGTCATACACCTTGAGAGCTATTGCCGAAAGTCCCCTCACAGCCCCTGTCTGTCCTGTCGGTATAATCGCATAATGGTCGGTAATCTGCTTGTCATTCGTGTACTTCGTCTTAGCTATCGTCTTATAGCTGCCGCCCGAAAGAATCTCCGCTGCATACCCGGCGGCAGGCTCATATCCTCTAAGCCCATTTATATTTTTATATATTTCCTTAGCAACGGCGGTGGATAAAACTCGCGCGTCCGTTCTTGGATATGTGACAAGCTTCTTTTCATACAGCTCCTGAGTTATCCTGAGTGTCTCATCAGGGCTTATCTTAAACAATCTTGAGCACTCATTCTGAAGCTCTGCAAGGTTAAACAGAAGCGGTGCGCTCTTGTTCTCCTTCTTCTTTTCAAGCCCTGTTATAACAAGGTCAGCCGGCGGAACAACGCTCAGATTCCGCGAGGTATCAGGCATTTTCACTTCTGTTATCTGCTCGATAAGCGCCCTTGCGTCCTCCTCCTTATTAAATCCATTCTCCTTGTACAGCTTAGGGGAGGCAAAATATTTTGAGCCCTCCGCAGCACGCCACTCAGCCTCAAATACGCTTCCGCCTAAGCTGCACTTAGCCAGTACCCTGTAAAACGATGTCTCAACGAACTGCCTGATTTCCCTCTCGCGTTTTACTATCATGCCCTGCACACAGGTCATAACGCGTCCGACCGCTATAACGGTGCCTTTCTGAAGCTTCAGGTAATTAGATATAGTATTTCCATATTTCAAGGTCAGGACACGCGAAAAATTGATACCCATAAGGTAATCCTCCTTCGCGCGCAGATATGCAGCGTCCGCAAGGCTGTCATATTCGGATAAATCCTTCGCCTCCCGTATTCCTCTTAAAATCTCCTCCTCAGTCTGTGAGTCTATCCACACGCGTCTTCTTTTCTTGCCCTCAACATGAGCCTGCTGTTCAACAAGTCTGTAGATATATTCTCCCTCACGCCCGGAGTCCGTGCACACATATATTGTATCTACATCAGGACGATTAAGGAGCCCTGAAACAATATCAAACTGCTTTTTTACTCCTTCGATAACCTCATACTTCCACTCAGCCGGAATAAAAGGCAGTGTATCAAGACTCCATCTTTTAAGCGCCGGGTCATAACATTCAGGATAGCTCATTGTGACAAGATGTCCGACACACCATGTCACAACAGCCTCATCCGATTCAACGTAGCCATCGCGGCGCACTGTATTATATTTTAATGCCTTGGCAAATTCCTGTGCCACACTAGGCTTCTCTGCTATAAATAAAGCTTTACCCATTTATTATACTCCAATAAAGACTGCCCCGGCCAGCATCCATACCCATCCCGTATCAAAGCAGTACCAAAGCTGCCTATTTCGACTCATCAAGTGTAAGACCGTATGCCTGAATGAAATGCTCCACAAAAAAGTTGACTTCAGGAAGCTTCATGTCCAGAATTGATTGCAGCGTTGTCTCCTCCGCTTTCAGAAAATCCTGATTTCCCATGGAACGCTCCTCAATGCACTTGACAAGTGCCGACAGCTTATCTGCCGCCTTGACATACAGCCACAGAACCGCCTCCTTCTCTGTATCCTGCAGCACCGGCTCATAGTAAGCTCTCATCTCCTCCGGAAGTCCACCCAAAAGCTCATCCTTAGCCACGCTCTCAACCTCCTTATACGCATGGCGTATAAGGGGATTATAATATTTTACAGGTGTCGGCATATCTCCCGTGATAATCTCCGTGGCATCATGGTACATTCCCATTATGGCAAGTCTGTCCGCATTCAAGCTGCCACCAAAATACACATTGTTGATTACACCAAGCGCGTGCGCTATCATGGCGACATCGAGACTGTGTTCACATATATTCTCTTTTCTGGTATTTCTCATAAGTCCCCAGCGGTTGATATATTTCATTCTTCCCATCAGGGCAAAAAACTGATTCTCTTTCATCTATATATATTCTCTTTCTATTCACCAAATACTTCTCTAGCCGCTGCGACGGTATCCATGGCATCCTTGGCATAGTAATCTGCGCCAATCTGCTTTGCATACTCCGGTGTGAGCACCGCACCGCCAACCACAATCTTGCAGTCGACCTTGTGCTCATGAAGCAGCTCAATCGTCTTTTCCATGCTGACAAGGGTTGTTGTCATAAGTGCGGACAGACCTACAAGCTTAGCCTTGTGCTCTATCGCTGCATTCACAACTGTCATATAGTCGACATCCTTGCCCAGGTCTATAACTGTATAACCGTAATTCTCAAGGATTACCTTCACTATATTCTTTCCTATATCGTGGACATCGCCCTTTACCGTAGCCATGACAATCTTTCCCTTGCTTACAGGTGTCTTGTTATCAGCCGCAAGCTTCTTTTTGATAACCTCGAAGGAAGCCTGCGTAACCTCCGCTGCAAGAATGAGCTGAGGCAGGAACACCTTTCCCTTCTCAAAATTCTTGCCGATACGGTCAAGCGCAGGTATGAGCGTTCCATTGATTATATCAAGAGCTTCCATGTGCTCAAGCATCTGAGCCGTAAGTCTGGCACCATCATTCTTAAGCCCATTCTCAACAGCGTAGGCGAGTGTTCCCTTCTCAGGTGCTCCACTAGTGGATGAATCTGAGGCAGAGGTGCTCTTAGCCGCATTCTCCTGTTTGCCTGCCTTCACAGGGGTATATCCGTTATATGCCCGGATATAGTCCATGGAGTTGCGGTCTATGCCGGTCAGAAGCCTATATGCGCGCACCGCACCTGTCATCGAAACCACATTAGGATTGATAATCGGCAGTGTAAGTCCATAGGTGAGCGCCATAGCAAGGAAATTCTGGTTAACAAGCTCTCTGTACGGAAGTCCGAATGAGATATTCGACACTCCGAGAACCGTATTAAGTCCAAGCTCATAATGTACGGCATGAAGCGCATTCAGTGTCTCCATGACACCATCCTGCTCTGCGGAGGCGGTGAGAGTTAAACAGTCTATAAACACATTCTCCTTAGGTATTCCGATTGCAAGCGCCCTGTCAAGAATCTTCTTTGCGATGGCAACACGCTCAGGTGCGGTCTTAGGTATTCCGTTCTCATCAAGTGCAAGACCTACCACGCAGGCTCCATACTTCTTGACAAGCGGCAGGACATTGTTGAGGGAATTTTCCTCACCGTTTACTGAATTGACAATCGGCTTACCGCAATATATTCTTAGCCCTGCCTCTAAAACCTCAGGTATAGTACTATCAATCTGCAGAGGAACGTCGCATACGGACTGGATAGCTCTTATGGCATCAACCATCATGCTCCTCTCATCAATCTCCGGAAGTCCTACATTGACATCAAGTATCTCCGCACCGCCATCAATCTGCTCAAGTGCCTGATTCATAATATAATCAAGATTATGGTCTTTGAGTGCCTGCTTAAACAGCTTCTTTCCGGTAGGATTTATTCTCTCACCGATAATTCTGGGCTGATTAATCACAATTGTATTGCTCGCTGAGCATACCGCAGATGGGATGGCTCTTTCCTCCCGAACAAATTCCGCGCCGTCAAGAGCCTTCTTAAGCTCCGCTATGTATGCAGGACTCGTACCGCAGCAGCCGCCCATTATGGTTACGCCTATCTGAGCCATCTTAGCCATCTTTGCAGCAAATTCCTGCGGAGTTACATTGTATTCATTAGTCACAGGGTCCGGAAGTCCTGCATTAGGCTTTACAACAAGCGGAAGCCTTGTATATCTGCCAAGCTCCTCAACAACCGGGTATAACTCATCCGGTCCTAATGAGCAGTTAACACCCAGTGCATCAACTCCAAGTCCCTCCATAGTGAGTGCCATCGAAGATACCTGGCAGCCCGTGAAGGTTCTCATATTCTGTTCAAAGGTCATTGTACAGATAATAGGAAGCTCTGTATTCTCCTTCGCAGCGAGTACGGCAGCCTTAAGCTCTAACAAATCCGTCATCGTCTCAAACACAATGACATCTGCCTCACGGCCTGCGATTACCTGTTCCTTATATATATCGTATGCTTCCTCGAATTTCAAATCTCCTGTAGGCTCAACAAGTCTTCCGATAGGACCAAGATCAAGTGCAACTATGCAGTCTGTCCCTTCACATGCCTTTCTGGCATTCTCAATTCCCTTCTTTATGACCTGCTCCACTGTGTAGCCACAGCCCTCAAGCTTATATCTGTTGCCGCCGAAGGTGTTGGTATAGATTATATCCGAACCACTCTCAACGTACTGTCTATGTATTCCGACAAGAAGCTCCTCGTTGGTGAAGGATAATACCTCCGGTATCTGTCCAAGCTTAAGTCCCGATGCCTGAAGCATGGTTCCCATGGCACCATCCAGCAATATATATTTTTTATCTGCCTTATTTTTCTTTTCAAGTAATTCCTTAAACTCCACAGTGTTCACCTTTCTTGCGGAATCTGCAGGTGTCCTTCATCATGCACACACTACAGCCACGTCTTTTTCTTTCAATTTCATAATCAGAGACACCTATAACCGCCGTAACAGACTTACAGGGAGTCATAAGTCCACCCCCTGTAATGTTAACTCCTATTCTCTTCTGAGCACACAGCACATTCAAAAAAAGCGCCTGTGTCTCCAGTGGAAAATCACCATACCCCGGACTAAAGCGCCAGGTGGTGTATTTACCTGCAAATTCTTTTATAATCTCCTGCTCCGCAATATCACACACCTGCTCAACCGCTGCCGAAGCCATGCTGTCCGTGATGACAGCAGAAGCCATGCTTCTGACTGACAGCTGCCTTATAAGCCTGTCAACTCCGTCCGACAATGTCGCTGCGAACAGTACCACACCATTACAGCCCTCCAAATGCTCGAAAATCGCTCCTCCGCACAGTCTTAACGATGTACCGCACAGTGCAATACTGCCCGGCTCACTGTCATTTTTATCAATTTCAAAATACTTATATGTATACTTTGCGTCAATAACCTCCAGAAGCTTCCTCTCGCAATCGGCGGCAATCTCCGCCGTCTGCTCATCAGGAGCCGATATACCATAGCCAAGATAGCGGAACGCTTCTTCTGTATTTATCTTATCCAGTCTCATGTGCCCGCCTCCCGGAAATTTACTATCAACGCATTTATATTCCACGCTAATGCTGATTATTTCGAGTTATATCTCGAATATTATAATCTAATAAAGATTATTTTACGGAGAATTTATAAATTGTCACAAAATCAAATGGTACCCCTGCCTTGGCAACCGGCGATTCAAATGCCATGTTGTTCACCGAATCCGGGAAGAACTGGCTCTCAAAGCATACTCCGCTCCTTCTTCCATAGCAGCAGTTATCCTTTCCCCGCACTTTTCCGCTAAGGAAATTGCCTGTATATATCTGGATACCCGGCATCTGGGTAAACACTTCCATGTATCTTCCGCTCCCGCTGTCATAAAGGCTTGCCGCAAGCTCCACCTCGCCCTTGTTGTCAAGAACAAAGTTATGGTCATAGCCACCTGCAAGCACAAGCGGCTCATAATCGGCCTCGATGTCCCGACCTATAGCCTTTGGTTCAGTGAAATCCATAGGTGTTCCCTTTACGCTTCTGTATTCCCCTGTAGGAATAAGACCTGAATCGGAAGGTGTAAATTCCTTCGCCGCAAGCCACATTTCCTGATTATATACCGTGCCGGAAGCGTGTCCTGCCAGATTGAAATATGAGTGGTTGGTAGGATTTACTATGGTATCCTCACCGGCAACTCCTTCATACTCTAAAATTACGCTGTCATCCTCAGTGAGAACATACATAGCCGATATATGAAGCTCACCCGGCATTCCCTGATCCCCATCCGGGCTTATAAGTGAAAATCTTACCGCAAGACCTCTTTCATCCTCAACAATCTCACTGCTCCATTTCCTTGAGCTGTATCCATCCGGACCGCTGTGAAGATTGTTCCTGCCATCATTTATGGCAAGCTGATACTCCTTTCCGTTTATCACGAAATGTCCGTTCTTGATGCGATTGGCATTACGTCCCACAACAGCTCCGAAGTTAGCGCCATTTTCCTTCTCATACTGCTCCACATTGTCAAAGCCAAGGACAACATCTGCAAAATTACCGTCTCTGTCCGCCACCTCAAGCGACTGAAGTGCCGCCCCAATCTCAATGACTCTCATTCTCGTTCCATGCTCATTCGTCACAGTGTATGAGTATACCTTCTCACCATGACTATCATGACCGAATACCTCTTTAATAATTCCCATAACAAAATACCTCCCAATAAAATATTATTTTCTAATCTTACAAATACAATTTATTTTGTAATCTTAGCCTTAACCATTCCCCATAAATATCCAACGCTCCTTCTGTTGAGCACAAGATATATCAGATACGCAATAGCTGTTATCGCAAAAGCAGATCCCGAATGCAGCTTCCAGCACGCATAAGCGCAGATGGTCACCAGCACAAGCTCCTCAGCCATTCCCACGCGCGCGCCTGCCTGTCCGGACGCTTCACCAAGCAGACGTTCAAGATAAAGCTGTGAAATAAAATATCTCACACCTATCGAACATACCATAAACAGAATAATCGAATCTATACTGTGCAGGCCATACGCACCCACAATAGATAGTACGACGCTAAGCGCCATGGAAAAGATATTGACATACAGCAGAAATCTCTCTTTTCTCAGTACCTTAAAATATGTCGCACACACAAGGTTCATCTTGCCGTCAAAAATACACATCGGCAGTAAAATTGCCATATACGCAAGACTGGCCTCATACTGCGGAAGCCAGAGCTCAAGTATCTCCTTAGCCGGTATATACACCAGAAAAACGATGGGCAGTATCACATTAAGAACATGCTTGGACATTTCAAAAAGACTCTTCTGCCTCTTCTCATCAATCTGCCTGAGTGCCGGGAACAGTACCATCGAAATCTGAGATACGAACAGTAAAAAGAAATTGGTAAGCGTCAATGAAAACGAAACCTCACCAAAATCCTCTATCCCCCAATATCTGTCTATTATGAATCTTCCCCCGCCAAGTATGAGATTGCCGGCTATGTTGGCAATGGTAAGGTTGATACCTATTCTTATACTGTCCAATGCCTCACGCGCTACTGTACCAAATGCCATTCTCCCGGCAAACACAATCTCACGTCCCTTGTACACACAGTAAAGCATGGCGCACAGCTTAGCTGACATATAAAGCCATACATAGGTCTTGTAATCGCTGCTTTTTACAATGAAAAGAGCAAGAATGGATACCATGAACACAATCTTGTCAATCATAACGGACAAGGAATATAGTCTTGTCTCGTTAGCGGCCTGAAACACACATCCAAGATACAATGTCAGATTGTATAACAGCATATAAACGGCAGTCATTATGAATACGAACTCTGTATCGACACCATTTCCCGACAAAACAGTCCACAGCACAATCCCTATCGCTATGACCGACTGGAATAATGCACCGAACCAGAACTGTCCGCCTAACAGCTTCTTATCCATGTCTTCATACTCTGTTCCGCCAATCTTAAGATATACTCCGTCATTAAGTCCGAAATGGAAAAAGCCTGTATACCCTGTATAAAACAGAAAGAGTGACCAATAGCCATAGTTCGCCTTGTCAAAAAACTTAGGCAGAATAAGTGATGTGAGTATGCTTAAAAGCAGTGATATTCCCTGTGCAGCAAAAGCATATATAATATTTCTTAGAATTCTTCGTTCCTGCTTCATTTTAACTGGTTTTTCTTTTCCTTAAGGGTAATCTCAACCTCAAGTCCGATGCTGTCGGCAACACGTACAATCATATCAAGAGTAGGATTGTACTTGCCACTCTCAAGACGGCTTATATTAGGTCTCTGGATTCCTGTGTTATCTGAAATATCTGCCTGTGTAATCTTCTTGGCCTTGCGGTAACTGATGAGCTGCTCAATAAGCTGCTTCCTCGTCTCAAGCTGTACGCTCTCAACCTGCTTCTTATTGGTATTCCTGATTTCCCTGCTCTTCTCTGTCTCATTAGCTGTATTCTTAGCCATATTTTCCTCCGTTTTTGTGCCGGGCTTTCTGCCTGCGACAAATAATTTTCCGTATCATTTAGGATTGAATAATATTATCATAATAGAAACCTGTTGTCAATGTACTATTGACAAATATTTAGCAGCTGTACCCGCTTTAATACCGTGCAGATGATTGCAAAACCCGGTGTATGACCGTCGCACCTTGTACGATTCTACCGGCAAAATTGAGTTTCGCAATTATCTATGCATTACAAACTTGAAATAATCATGGTATTAGAATATAATAGCAGACAGTATTGTTAATTAAAACCGCGGCTTACATAATTTCATACCCGGATTTTACAATCATCCTTAATAAATATTAGTAACAAAGTAACAGAAATGAGGTTTTTATGGGAGAGCATTCAATATCAAGTATAAAAAAAGCTGCCAAAAGAATATTAGGTTCATATTTTTTCCGCTGCATACTTGCAAGCTTTATAACAGGAACAGGAATACTTCTTATATTTAATTACATATTGGACGGCAGCATGCAGGTCAGCAATGCATTCGATACAGAAGCATTTTATCAATCATTAATGTCCGCCTCCTCCGTAGATGAATTATATTCCACAATATATAACCGCATATCATCATTGGTACAGTCCGTAGGATATGATACATATTCGATAATGCTACGACGCTTCGCCATCGCAAGTATAGTCTCCTACCTTATCAGGCTTATGTACAATTTTCTTGTGGTATATCCATTTGAGGTGGGTAATTGCAGCTTTTACATGGAAGGACATTATAAGGAGCCGAAATTCCGCACACTTATCACTGCCTTTGAAAAAAATTATCTCAACACAGTGCTTATCCAGTTTTTGAGACATTTAAAGATTTTCTTATGGTCGCTTTTATTTATAATTCCGGGAGTGATAAAAAGCTATGAAACATTCATGGTTCCATATCTCCTCGCAGAAAATCCGGACATCGACCGCAGGGAGATTTTCGTATTGAGCCGCAGGATGATGGACGGGAACAAGATGAACTTATTCATTCTTAACCTTTCCTTCATCGGATGGATATTCCTGTCAATGCTTACAAGCGGTCTTGCCTACATCTTCTTTGTAGGTCCATACTATGACGCTTCACTTGCCAACATGGCAATGCGTATAAAAGCGCAGTACAATAACCTGACAGAAGACACCGCGTTTTAATTTAAACTAAAATATTTACAAATTTTGTTCCGGGTGTTACACTTTCAACAGCTTGATTTATCAAATAATCTATTTTCAGCAATTGAGGGAGAGAAATAATGGGATTAATAATATTTTTTGTAATCTGGTACTTCGCGTACGCGCGCAACAATCCAAAAATTTTCAGTAAGCTGAAAAAAAAGAAGGGACTCATAATTTTCATACTTATCGCCCTCTTCTTTTCAAATGCTTCCGGAAGTCTTTTCAGTCTTTCATTCGGACTTGGTTCACTTCTTATTCCGGCTTATGTTATTTACCGGATTATTAAGTCAATCTCTGCTCCCGATGAAACAGCTAAAAATAAGGAATTTAAAAAAGAGGCAAAAGAGGTACGAAACAGCACAATTCCTAAGTCTGAGCAGCTTCCGAACGCAGTTCCTAAGAGAATCAGGATTGTAGAAAAATTCAATGATAAATACAATCTCACCCTGACCCCATCCCAGATTCAGACCATCGTTGATGCCTCTTATGTATCGACCGACTGGGAATATCTCATACTGTCAATGCAGAAGGAATACCAGACGATACACCAGTGGTACAAGGCACCTATCGGCGGCTGGCTCCGTGTCTACCTGAAGGTATTCGATGTCCAGACTGTCTCATCTGATATGGCTCAGCAGAAGCGTATCTGCATCGACTCCTTCGACCAGATATTCCGCTCAATTGATTTGACGTCCTACAACACACCTGCATGGGATATCAGCAGAATCAACAACACTTACATGACCAACTTTGATGACATATCATTCATGATGGCATACCGCTTTCTCGAAGCAAACGGACGCAAGTACACCCTCGGTGAAGTCGAAATCCTGCACACCGATGATGAACTCTCAGACCTCAAGAAAAAGTATGACGCTGAGACTGCCGGAGCAGGCATCGGAGCACACTGAGTATTATATTTTAGTGCCGGTAATTCTCCTTCCGGTGTACATCCCGCAGGTTTTTGAAATAAAAGACCCCATAATTGCATTTTGTTTCAATGCAATTATGGGGTTTTTCTATATTTTTCTATAATTCTTCCGTTACTTTTTCAGTATCAGCATTATCATTTTCTTTATCGGAAAGCTTCGTTATCAGCTGTATGTCCTCATCGCTGAATTTATACTCATATTGTGTACAAGCCTGATTATCAGCTTGTATCACATTTTCACTTTTAGCTGATTCATTCTTATACGCAGCATTCACTTCACCGCTAGAGCTATCCGGATTTTCCTGTTTCACATCTTCGCCACCAGCTTGCCCCCTCTCAACAAACTTATGGATAGCAAGCCACCTTATTCCATGATATATACCGCGAATCACCGCAAAGACTGCGAACATCACAATAAATCCCATTACACCAAACATTATATCAGCAAATTCCATGTTGCCGGTATTGCTTATTTTCTGACCGATTTCGATTGCAAATGTGATTACGATAATAAGTGTAAATACATATATCCACGCAATCACCATAACATGTTTCTTACTGGCAAGCCACTTAAACAGCGGATACACAACAAAAATCATCAGCATGCCCAGTATTCCTATGACCAGAAAATGTAAATCCTTGTCCGAAAAATCATATTCAAACCGGTCATTCACATGCATTATGTAATTATGTATTCTGGCAATCATCTCCGTAATGCCATATAATAGCTCTCTCATAAATATTCCCCCTTATCCTGTGATATACATAATGTTTACACAGCGGATATTTTATCATAGTTAAGAGGATTGTACAATATGCAAGAAAGTATGTTGTTATTGTAAAACACCGAATTTTTATATACAGCTTATTTTACATATTTAATAAATTTCCAAGACAAAAAAATACATTAGTGATATAATTAGATGTCTGGGTCAAAACATGTGCTATAAGCTTAGCATGTATAACGTATTATATTTATGCATATCACGACTTTTGGAAGAAGCTTAGATGTTCTTAGAACTCTGTTCACACACTAGCCAGAACCGGCACGGATGCCGGTTCAGAAGCAATGCATACAAGGATGTATGCCTGCTTCGGTGGCGGACGTATAGAAAGCCTATATCAGAGTTCTTAGAACATCTTGCTTCGTACAACGGAGCTGATATGCATAAATATAATACGTTATACACTCGTAAATTAAGTTGGCATGTTTTGACCCCAACATCATAATTAAAAAAAGAAACGAAAGGAACTTGGCTATGAGTTTTTTGAATGATTTAAAAAACATATTCACAAACGGTGAGCCCATATTTACACCCATTGAAATGTGGAATAAACCAAGAGGAACTCTTGGAGAATTCAGAACAGACTATGTACTGAATAATGAAGCATTAAAAGAGCTTAGCTATATACGAACTATTAGTAATGTATATGTAGAAAATAACGGAAAAACAGCAACACATAGATAGAATAAAAGGATACACAAATGGAGATATTTGTCCTTACTGCATGAAGCCTCTGAGATTAATTGATGGTCCTTACGGCAGATTCTACGGCTGTACAGGGTATCCAAATTGTAGATTTAAAAGAAAGGCTTAATCAGGAAATATATTGAATGACTGGTTGCCTTAATATGCCCTGACATGTAAAATATTTATTGAAATTATGCTTTAGTGTGATTATTATAAAAAGTAAAAGTAAGCTAAACGATAAGAAAAACGTAAAAATAATCCACCCTAATAATATCGAAAGGAAGTAATTCTATGCCCGCAACACAACCACAAGTTAATTCAATAACTTTAGCACAGTACGAAGCTCTCCCGGAAGATAAAAGAGTTGAAGTTTTCGATGGTGTTATCTATGATATGGCAAGCCCATCACAGGCTCACCAGACAATATCAATGGAACTATCAACGCTTATAAATACCTGTATTAAGAAGAAAAAAAGCTCCTGTCGTGTATTTACTGCTCCATTCGATGTAAAATTATCCGACCACCCTCTTACCATTGTTCAGCCGGACATCATGGTCATCTGTGATAAAAATAAGCTGGACGGAAAAAGATGCAACGGTGCTCCTGATTTCATCATTGAGCTTGCGTTGCCTTCTATGGATATTACTCTCATCTGTCCTTCTCCCAGATAATATGTATTATTCTATCTGAGTTTATAATCTCATTTATATATTTCTTTATAAAAGAAGGCTTTATATCGCTGTCCGGAATATCCTCCATAGGAATCCAAATGAGTTCCTCTCCCACATCTGTTTGCTTTTTACAGACTGCTGCATTATCCTCGTGAATTTTCATAAGATAATAAAACTCAATCGTGTGACAGTCAAAGTCGTCTTCCACTCCTCCGGCACCCTTAAAGAAATTCTCACATACAACTGCCAGACGCTCTGCTTGTACCTTTAGCCCTGCTTCTTCTAAAATCTCACGTTCAACACATTTTTCTGTTGTTTCTCCTAGCTGCACTGCCCCTCCAATCATATAATAATAATTTCCGATACTGCTTTTTACGAAAAGCATTTTATTATCTTTTATAATAATTCCACCGGTACGAAATCTAAATCTATGATTTTCTTTTGCAAATCCACAATCGTACATCTTTTTTCACCTCGCTGTTCGTTTTATGCCATCACTTAGTAAAATTATACCATAGCCGCCATTATTTTAATATATTCTTTTTTTATTGTGCCAAATAAAAATGAGGTTCACAAACACTTGTAAGAAGTGATTGTGAACCTCTATGTTATTTCCAATATGTCTTCGGTTTGTATCTTGTCCGTGTGTCTTACATGTGTCTTATGTGTGTCTTACGCACTCATTTTGACACAATTCCATAAACACTCAAACCCTTATTTTAAAGGAAAAACTAGAATCTGTTGTTATCAGCAGCTTCCTGAATGGCAACAGCCACAGCTACAGTAGCACCAACCATAGGGTTGTTACCCATACCGATAAGACCCATCATCTCAACGTGAGCAGGAACTGATGAAGAACCGGCGAACTGAGCGTCAGAGTGCATACGTCCCATAGTATCTGTCATACCGTAGGAAGCAGGACCTGCTGCCATGTTATCAGGGTGAAGTGTACGGCCTGTACCACCGCCTGAAGCAACTGAGAAGTACTTCTTGCCTGCCTCAATTCTCTCCTTCTTGTAAGTACCTGCAACAGGATGCTGGAATCTTGTAGGATTAGTTGAGTTACCTGTGATGGATACGTCAACATTCTCCTTCCACATGATTGCAACGCCCTCTGTTACGTCGTTAGCGCCGTAGCAGTTAACCTTAGCTCTAGGGCCATTGGAGTAGGACTTACGGAATACTTCCTTAACCTCTCCTGTGTGGTAGTTCATCTCTGTCTCAACGTATGTAAAGCCGTTGATTCTTGAAATAATCTGTGCAGCGTCCTTGCCAAGTCCGTTAAGGATAACACGGAGTGGCTTCTGACGTACCTTGTTAGCATTGTTAGCGATACCGATAGCACCCTCAGCAGCAGCGAATGACTCGTGGCCTGCTAAGAAGCAGAAGCAGTCTGTCTCTTCCTCAAGTAACATCTTACCGAGGTTACCATGACCAAGACCAACCTTTCTCTGGTCTGCAACAGAGCCAGGAATACAGAAAGCCTGTAAGCCCTCACCGATTGCAGCAGCAGCCTCTGAAGCCTTGCGTGCATTCTTCTTAATTGCGATTGCAGCACCTACAATGTAAGCCCAGCAAGCGTTCTCAAAACAAATTGGCTGTACGCCCTTGATCATGTTGTAAACATCAAGGCCGGCATCCTTAGTAATCTTCTCAGCTTCCTCGATAGAAGCGATTCCATAGCTATTTAAAACAGAATTGATCTTGTCAATTCTTCTTTCATATGATTCAAATAAAGCCATTATACTGTCCTCCTGATTATTCTACTCTTGGATCGATGATCTTTACTGCATCAGCAACTCTTCCGTACTGACCCTTAGCCTTCTCCCAAGCTGTGTTAGCATCGTCACCCTTCTTGATGAAGTCTGTCATCTTGCCAAGGCTTACGAACTGATAACCGATAATCTGACCCTCATCATCAAGAGCGATTCCTGTTACATAGCCCTCTGCCATCTCAAGGTAACGAGGTCCCTTCTTAAGAGTACCGTACATTGTACCAACCTGTGAACGAAGACCCTTACCAAGATCCTCAAGGCCTGCTCCAACCGGAAGACCTTCCTCAGAGAAAGCACTCTGTGTTCTACCGTAGATAATCTGTAATGCGAGCTCTCTCATAGCTGTGTTGATAGCGTCACATACAAGGTCTGTATTCATAGCCTCTAATACTGTAAGGCCAGGTAAAATCTCAGCTGCCATAGCTGCTGAATGTGTCATGCCTGAGCATCCGATAGTCTCAACAAGAGCCTCCTGGATGATACCCTCCTTAACATTAAGAGTGAGCTTGCAGGCACCCTGCTGTGGTGCACACCAGCCTACACCGTGTGTAAGACCGGAAATATCTGTAACCTGCTTATTTCTTACCCATTTTCCTTCTGTAGGAACCGGCGCTGCGCCATGATGTACGCCCTGAGCGACTGTACACATCTTTTCTACTTCATGTGAATAAATCATTGTAAAACTCCTTTCAGAATCAGATTCCATTTGCGAAGCTGTCTGTGTGGCGTGTCTGGCACCACTCTCCGCAATTACTTGTATTTTCTCATATTTCGACAAAAATTTCAAGTACTAAGTTGGTCATTAAGGAAAATATTGTTTTTTATTTAACAATTATTTCATGCTTTAAATATCTGTATCACATGCCAGACAAATACTTTTTGCAAAATCAGACCGGAGCTTTTTTCTCCTGATAATACCTGAACAACGTATTGCAAAACCTGCCTCACCCAGCTATCATACCTCAAATAAGTAATACTCCGGTGTACTTTTACCTATTATAATCCTCTTATTGTAAAAGTAACTCTCTGCTCCTTCTCAGCACTCACACAATACTCCGGATACACCGGTGCGCCCCAGCTGTCATCGCCGCCGACACCGCGCGCCGCACCGAGGATTCTGACAAACGTATAGCGCGTATCCGGCAGATCATTTATCTTATATGCGCTCTGAAGCTCCTGCTGTGAGCATGGCAGAACTGTCATATCGAACGGCTTTTCCAGTGCATCTATTCTCAGACCATGCCCGAATTCATCGACAACCTTTACATAGCGCACATCGTGGCGGTTGCCGCACTCCTGCGGGTCAAGGTAAGGTGTGACATTGTCTGCCACTCTTCCCTTGTATATTCCAAGCTTTGCCCCGGCACAGCGGTCATTATAGTTCTCCTCAGGTCCTCTTCCGTAAAACTCCATTCGGTCAAACATCTTATCCATGGTAATATTTACGCCAAATACAGCCATCTGAGGAAGTCCTTCCCTTCCATTAAACCTTCCTGTACATTCCACACTTCCATCCGGCAGCATGCGGTATTCCACTTCACCGTCCGACACGGGATTCGTATAAAATGTATAATGGCAAATAATTTTCACCGCTGCGATACTCTTTGCAAACTCAGCCCCCTTAAATCCGGTTCCGTAAAGTGCATCCGTCCTGTCAAGAATAAATTCATCAGGTGTGACTGTTCCATCAAGTTCACGTCCGTCCCTCAGCTCATACACAACCTTCACACCATCACATCTTTGCATCTGGCTGACGCCCTGCCATACAGCACTTGTCACAGGGAAAGCATTTCCCTTGTCATTGTCGGTTGCCGCACGGAAAAATTCAAGTGTCGGAACCTTCTCTATAGTCTCAAGTCCCTTGACACGGAAAGATATAAGTCCGCCCTCCTGACGGGAGAATATTGCATGTGTGTGTCCCGCTGTGACACCTATACAGGTTGCCCCCATTACCACGTCATCAAAATACTTTACCTCATTGTCCTGCTGAGCCTTATCTGAACCCTCCGCAACGGACTGCCTGCCTTCCTGCTCCTCCTTAGCTGATTTGGATTTTTTTACCACAGCCGGTTCACTCTGTCCCCATGCCGCCACATGTCCTACATTCGCCCAAGGTCTGTAACCCATAAGAACGGCACGGCACTCCATGACATACTCACCGTCATCCTCCATTGAAGGAAAGCTTACCGGAACGAATTCCTCCTCACCTGCGGTCACATCACGCGCAAAGGTTCCTGCCCACACAGCCTTTCCGTCCTTTAACAGGCGCACCTCAAACATATAGTCATCCGTCGACTCAAAAAGATTCTCATTTACGATAAGTACGCCCTGCTTTGTCAGATGAAGCTTGATATTCTGATAGAGATATTTTACCTCCTGCGCCTTTGGCGATAGCTTTCTGTCTGCAAACACTATCCCGTCTCCGCTGAAATAATAATCGCAAGGTCTCTCCTTGAAATCTCCGCCAACCTTGAACTCGAGGCTTCCCGGTGTAATATTAGGAAGCTTCTCATAGGTCCGGACATTTCCGTACCTGCCTATGACATCCTCATCTATCAGCTTTCCGTCCCTCGTAAGTATCGCCTGATCTGCAAAATCCCATATAAAGCCACCCTGATACTGCTCATAGTCATACTCAAGCTTCGTGTATTTTTCCATGCCGCCGCAGGAATTTCCCATTGCGTGCATATACTCACAGCTTATATAAGGCTTCTGCGGCCTGCTCTCAAGATATTCCCTTATCTCGTCAGGCTTTGCATACATCCTGCTCTCCATGTCGGTTATATCCGAATAGCGTCTGTCATGCACACAGCCCTCATAGTGCACCAGTCTCTCCGGATTTCTTTCATGGAAAAATCTGCTCATTGCAAGAATATCCTCGCCCGCATGTGCCTCATTTCCACATGACCAGATAAGCACGCTGGGATGATTTTTGTCCCTCTCAAGCATTGACTGCGCCCTGTCGAGCACATTCTCCTTCCACATCGGTTCACTGCCCGGTGTTATGTAAGGTGCCTCATTTCCGGTGTTGACAGCCCATGTTCCATGTGTCTCAAGATTGGTCTCATCTATGAGATATACTCCGAACTCATCGCACAGCTCATACCAGCAGCTCTGGTTAGGATAATGGCTTGTCCTTACAGCATTGATATTAAGACTCTTTATAATTCTTATATCCTCAAGAAGTTCCTCCTTCTTAAGTGCCCTTCCGTTCACACATGAAAACTCATGCCTGTTCACACCCTTAAAGACGATTCGCTTTCCGTTTATGCACATCACACCGTTTTTCATCTCAAAGGTTCTGAAACCGATTCGCTGCGGAATATACTCCACAAGCTCACCGTCCTCATTGTATACCGATATGTTGAGAAGGTACAGGTTCGGAACCTCCGCGCTCCAGGTGAGCACCTCCGGAACCTCCGCCTTAAAGTGCATGTTCTCCTTTATCGCAAGTCCCATTCTCATAAGAACGCTCTTGCCGGTCTTATCAACAAGCTCATATCCGACTGTTCCTGCTATATTTCCTTCGATTTTAAGCTCACAGTCAAGTGTGCCTGTACTGTAGTCCTCCTTAAGACCTGCCTTTACAAAAATATCCCTCACATGTGTGTCCGGCACGGCATAGATGAACACATCACGGAATATTCCGGAAAATCTGAAAAAGTCCTGATCCTCAAGCCAGCTCGCACTGCTGTGCTTGTACACCTCAACCGCAAGCTTGTTTCCTTTCTCCCTTATAAACGGTGTTATGTCCCACTCCGACGGCGTGAAGCTGTCCTCCGAATATCCTACAAAGGTGCCGTTTATCCACACATAGAATGCCTTCTCAACACCCTGGAACGATATGTAGGTCTTTTTTCCAAGAAGTGCCTCATCCACATCAAAATATGTCACATATGACCCGACCGGGTTATGCTTTGCAGGCACAAAAGGCGGTCGCAGATTCTCATGCCCCTCCCAAGGATACATAACATTGATATACTGGCAGGTGTCATAGCCTGCAAGCTCTATATGCCCCGGAACCTTTATATCGGAAAAACCGCTTATATCGAAATTCTCCTCATAAAAATCCTTCACCCTCTTATCAGGCACATCTGCATACGAAAATTTCCATGTTCCGTTAAGGCTCTGTCTAAGCGGCATATCAAGCCCATACTCCGTGACCTTCTCCTCATAAAAAGCATGGTCTGAGTGTGCCTCCTCCCTGTTCACCTTAAAAACCTCCGGATCTGCTATCCAGCACTCATCCGCATATATAACTCTCTCCATAGCGCAATCTCCATTTTTATAAAATCTTATAGCTAATTCTACCATTATGCACAGCACTATGCAATTTAAACTTTATAACCAGCTTAATAATTAAGCCAGCTGGCAGACAAAACGAAAACGGCACAGCCGGAACCGGCTGTGCCCCATTCCTCCGCCTTGCATATGAAACAATCATTCGGCGTCAATGTATCAGAAACCTATTTTTCGGTGTGCTAGAACAAAAACCTCGCCCAGTAAAACAGTGACTTTATAATATTTTTTCTCACCTTGCGCGTTGTGGTTATTTCCTGCGGCACCACATTGCCAGGATTGTCATAGCCGCCATCCGGCAATGCGGTTACCGCCGACTTTTCATATTCCGACATGATACCGCGAAGCTGCGCATTCAGCTCATCGCTTTTAATCACAAGCATAAGCTCTGTGTCAAGATATGCGCTCCTCATGTCCATGTTGAATGAACCGACCACGGATATGTCATCGTCAATCACCATGCTCTTTCCGTGGTATGACACCCCTCCATCGTATTCTAAGAGAGTGACACCCGTATCAAGCATTCTGTCCCTGTTCTTTTCAAGATCCGCCGCCCCGAAGCTGTTGCCATTGTTAGCAACGGAATTAGTCATTACCGTGACATCTTTTCCTGCGGCTGCGTCCTTCAGAGTATCATACATCATATCATTGCAGATTATGTACGGTGTGTGAAGCTTGACGGAATCCTCCGCACTGTCTATAAGGCTCATAAGCTTATGCCACACAACAGGCTCCTTCACTCCGGCATTCACCGGATTTGAAAGCAGTGCTATGCTCTCAACCGGAAACGTATTATCCTCATAAGAATAATTCTCCAGAAGCTCCTCATGCTCAGAGCAGTATTTTTCGTAGTCCTGTGCTATGCGCTCCGCTGCGTGCTTCACACAATACCTGTCCGCAAGACTTTTTCCATGAGCGTACCTGCTGCATTCACCGCTGTTTTTTACCGTCTCATAGTAGGCTAAAAGCTCATTTACCGAAGCCTTCTCCTGCTCCGCCGCCGGAGTACTTCTCCACACCAGCACATCCCTGTCATAATTTTTATAGTCACTGTAATCGCCAAGAAAATAGTTGAATGTATTTCTTCCGCCAAGCATATATATCTGCCTGTCAACAATGAGATACTTGTCATGCATACGCGCCATGCCCTTGTACATGGTAAACGGATTTATCTCATTGTACATCATAAAGCTTACATTCTCCTTAGCAGACAATGCATAGAAGTATGGATTCCACTTCGTATGTAAGACACCGTCAAAGCCATCCACAAGGACATTTACCTTTACGCCCCTGTCGGCTGCCCCGCACAGCGCACCAAGCATTATCCTGCCGCTCTCATCCGACATAAAATCAAAGGTGGAAAGGATTATCTCCGACTGAGCATTCTGTATCATCCGTACTCTGCTTAAAAGTGCCTCCGAATTGTCCTCGACAATGACTGCTCTCTCAGTGCCATCCGTATTCCACATGGCAGCCTGTTTATCGCCGTCATACTCCGGCTGCCTGCTGCTTCCGATAACAGCTATCGCAAGATTAACAATCACATACACAAGCACGAACACAAGTATTGCCGTCACCGGCTTCCACATCTTTATTTTTCCGCTCGTCACCGGCTTATTCATAAACACTCGCGCATAGTAGACTATATAGCATGCAAACGAAAAGATATTCATAATTATGCAGATTGAGATAATAAGTCCCGCCGCAAAATAGGACAGGTCAACGACAAGCAGCAGTATAACCATCGCCCCATAGAGCACAGCCGTACATAGCTTTCCGTACCATCTTGCGCCATCCATCATGCTTCCCTTTTTTAACATGATGGCACCCATGATTCCCATGAACATTTCCTTCACAACGAAAAGTATCACAAGATACCTCATCGTCGGATAGCGGAATGACAGGCTTATGAGCACCGCCGCCTGTGTAAGCTTATCAGCCACAGGGTCAAGCACCTTGCCCCACTCCGTTATCATGTTGAAATGTCTGGCGATTTTTCCGTCAAAGCAGTCCGTAAGCCCTGATATTCCCAGAATGACCGCAGCCGCAATGTAGTCCGCCCTGCTGTCGGCACCTATATACACCGCCATGAATATAGGAATGAGTATTATGCGGAAATATCCCATAAGATTCGGGATTGTAAACAAGTCCTTCCTGCTGTTAATCAGATGTTTCATAATCCATCTCCCTTCCTGTCTGGGACAGGGGTCTGACCCCTATGTCCCAAAAATGGGACAAGGGGTCAGACCCCTGTCCCAGATTTTTTATCCCTCAAACTGGCTGTTGTAAAGCTGTGCATAGAAACCATTCTGTGCCAAAAGCTGCTTGTGATTTCCCTGCTCTATGATATCTCCGTCCTTCATCACAAGAATGACATCCGCATCCCTTATCGTTGAAAGTCTGTGCGCTATGACGAAGCTCGTTCTTCCCTTCATAAGGTTTGCCATTGCATCCTGTATGTGCTGCTCCGTTCTGGTATCTACTGAGCTTGTCGCTTCATCAAGAATCATTATCCTGTTGTCGGCAAGTATGGCTCTGGCTATTGTGAGAAGCTGCTTCTGTCCCTGTGACACGTTGCTTGCCTCCTCGTTAAGCTCCATAGCATAGCCGCCGGGCAGTGTCCTTATAAAGTGGTCTGCGTTGGCTGCCTTAGCTGCCGCGATGACCTCCTCGTCGGTCGCATCAAGACGTCCGTATCTGATATTTTCCATGATTGTTCCCTTGAATAACCATGTATCCTGAAGCACCATTCCGAACGCCTCACGAAGATTCCTTCTCTCAAAGTCCTTCACATTCTCGCCGTCCACCTTGATACAGCCGGAGTTCACATCGTAAAAGCGCATGAGAAGCTTGACCATGGTGGTCTTTCCTGCTCCTGTAGGACCCACGATTGCAACCATGCTTCCCGGCTCCACATGACATGTAAAATCATGGATGACAGGCTTCTGTGGGTCATAGCCGAACCTGACGTGCTCAAATTCAACCTCACCCTTGATATCCTCAAGTCTTACCGGATTTTCGGTAACAGGCTCCTCCTCCTCGTCAAGGAACTCGAATATTCTCTCCGCAGCGGCAGCCATCGACTGAAGCATGTTAAATACCTGGGCAATCTGTGTTATAGGCTGTGTAAAGCTCCTTACATACTGTATGAAAGCCTGAATGTCACCTACCGTAATCGAACCGGCAACCGCAAGCATGCTGCCTGTCACAGCCACCGCAACATAACCAAGATTTCCGACAAATGTCATTATAGGCTGCATAAGTCCCGATAAGAACTGTGATTTCCACGCAGATGAGTAGAGCTTTGCGTTCGTCTCCTGAAAATCCTGATTTACCTTTTCCTCACGATTAAATGCCTTGATTATCGTATGCCCACTGTAGGACTCCTCTATTGTTCCGTTGATGTCTCCTAAGTATTCCTGCTGTGCCTTGAAGTACTTCTGAGAATGTTTTACAACAACACTTATCAAAAATGCTGATATCGGAAGTATCACAAGCGCAATGAGCGTCATAAGCGGGCTTATCGTCATCATCATTATGAACACACCAATGAGTGTTGTAACAGATGTTATAAGTGTTGTGATACTCTGGTTAAGGCTCATTCCGAAGGTATCAACATCATTGGTTATTCTTGAGAGCACCTCACCGACAGTCTTAGACTCAAAATATGCCAGAGGCATTCTGTTAATCTTCTCAGAAATTTCCTTTCTCATCCTGAAGCTCAACTTCTGGGATATACCGCTCATTATATATCCCTGTATAAATGAAAACAGCGCACTCACACAGTACAAGCCAAGAAGTATAAGTAAAATAACACCTACCTTGTGAAAATCAATGCCCGCTCCGCCGGACACCTTTGATACAAGACCGTTGAATATCTCGGTTGTCGCCTTTGACAGCACCTTCGGTCCTACTATGTTAAAGACCGTTCCGGCAACGGCACTTATCATTACAAGCACTATCGCTATCTTATAGCTTCCGATATAGGACAATATTTTCCTTGTTGTGCCCTTAAATTCCTTCGCCTTCTCGCCCGGCATCATGCCGCCGTGTCCACCCGGACCACGTCTGCCCATATTTCTATTTTTTGAATATTCTCTATTATCGCCCATCCTTTAAGCCTCCTCTCCTGCAAGCTCCGTTTCGGAAAGCTGGGATTTTGCAATTTCAAGATATTCAGGACAGTTCTTTAAAAGCTCCCTGTGTGTTCCCTTTCCAACAGTCCTGCCTTCATTAAGAAGTATAATCTGGTCTGCATTCATAATGGTTGAAATTCTCTGAGCAACTATAATCACGGAAGCGTCCTTTGTTCTCTTTGAAAGTGCCTTTCTAAGTGCCGCGTCCGTCTTAAAATCAAGCGCCGAAAAGCTGTCATCAAACACATATACCTTAGGCTTTACAGCAATGGCTCTGGCAATGGATAGTCTCTGCTTCTGCCCTCCGGATACATTCGTTCCGCCCTGCGCGATGGATTCAGCGTAGCCATCCTTCTTGCTGTCAATAAACTCGGCCGCCTGCGCGATAACAGCTGCCTCCTTCATATCCTCATCAGTAACAAAATCTCCGCCGTACTTGATATTGCTCTCAATCGTTCCCGAAAAGAGCACACCCTTCTGAGGCACAAGACCTATATGGCTTCTAAGCTCCTTCTGCGACATATCGCGGATATCCACGCCGTCAAGCGTTATGCTTCCCTCCGTGACATCGTAGAATCTGTCTAATAAATTTACCACCGTGGATTTTCCACAGCCTGTGCTTCCTATGATTGCTGTTGTCTTTCCCGGTTCAGCCTTGAAGCTCAAGCCGGAGATTGCGTTCTCACTTCCTCCATCGAATCTGAATGAAACATTCCTGAACTCGACAACTCCCTTGCAGTCTGTAAGCTTCCTGTCTGTATTTTCGGTGTCTGCCTTATCCGTTATCGTCTCTCTGGTATTTAAAACCTCCTCGATACGATCTGCAGCAACGCCTGCTCTAGGAAGCATGACGGATATCATCGTTATCATAAGGAATGCCATGACAATCTGCATTGTGTAGGTTATGAATGCCATCATATCACCCACCTGCATGCGTCCGATGTCAATTCCCTTCGCACCCATCCATACTATAAGCACTGTAATCGCATTCATAATGAGCATCATCGCAGGCATCATCATGGACATGACACGGTTGGTAAAGAGCTGTGTTGACATAAGCTCCCTGTTCGCCTTGTCAAATCTCTCCTCCTCATGCTTCTCCCTGCTGAATGCCCTTATGACCATCGTACCCGTGAGTATCTCTCGTGATACTAAGTTTACACGGTCGACAAGACTCTGCATCTTCTTAAACTTAGGCATGGCAACAACCATGAGCACAAGCACAAGCGAAAGCACCGCGCCAACAGCAACACCGATTATCCAGCCCATTCCGGTATCTGTTCCCATAACCTTTATGATACCGCCTATTCCTATTATAGGTGCATACAGGACAATTCTAAGCATCATGACCGATACCTGCTGTACCTGCTGTACATCGTTGGTGCTTCTTGTTATAAGAGAGGCTGTTGAAAATTTATTTATATCGGCATTGGAAAATCCGATAACCTTGGTAAAAAGCTTCTCTCTCAGGTCACGTCCTATAGCCGCTGCTGTTTTTGCCCCGATAAATCCCACTCCTATCGCTGCCGCAACCATGAGAAGTGTCATAGCAAGCATCTTAGCACCTGTAATCAGAAGATAATTTCTCTGGATTGCATTAAGGTCATAGCCTAGAAGCGTATACTCACTCTTTACCAGCTCAACCGCCATCTGAGACTTCATGGAAGAAGCCATATCCCCCATGGCAGCCTCAACCTGCCCTGCTACATCCGACAGTGCTTTCTTTGTCACAAGCCCTGCCCTATAACCGTCAACAAGCTGACTGACACTGTACTGACCGGATGTCTCAACCGAATACACCATGCCCGCCGCAGTGAGCAGTGTGTCATTTAACTTATCAAGCTCCTTCGATGACAATTTTTTTCTGACATACAACTCACCATCCATCTCGTAACATTCATCCATGTACGTAATTTCATCTTCACTCATAAAAAGCTTCAATGCCTCATATGTCTGCGCAGTGTACTTCTCTGCCGCCGCACCCTTGATACCACTCTGCTGTATTCCGACATCAACGATATCCGAGGTATATGACGGGAGCGATAGGTCACAGAATGCCTGGACACCCAGAAGCAGCAGTATCACAAGCACCGCAAGCTTATGGTCAGCCAGATACTTAATCAATTTTCCCATAATTTCCTCATTTCCCACAGTACATCATCTATAATATGCCGTTGTGGTCAAAAGTCCACACCATTACTTTTATAATATAATGTACTTGATGATTTTTTTGCTGTTTACAAGCAATAATGCCACCCAGAAAAACTTAAGTCAACAGACTTTATGAAAAGTTAATATAACCTTTATAAGATTTCACTTTTGCGCAAAAAAAGCTGCCGCACAGAAAACCTCTGCTGCGGCAGCCACGCTGGGACAGGGACCAGACCCCTGTGTCCCAAACTTGGGACACGGGGTCTGGTCCCTGTCCCATGGCTTATTCTGTTTTTCCAAAATCATATACCTTGACCGAACCGCTCACGGAGCTTGATGTTATCCGTGCCTGCCCGTCACCGAACACTGCATGCCTGTCGGACTTGGCAAATCCGAAGCGCATCGTATTCTTTTCATCGTAGTTATCCCATACAACATGCTTATCCGTCATAAGCTTCAGGGAGCCACTCATGCCTGAACACTTTATGTCGATTCCGATATCTGATAAGAGGCTAATCGCTATTCCGCCTGAGACCGTGTTCACCTTGCCTGAACAAGCTCCAATCACAGCTACATTGACCGAACCGCTCACAGTCTCAGCACTGAAGCTTTCACCGGCAACTACTGCACTCACGCTTCCGCTCACAGAGCTGAACTCCTGCTCCTTCGCATATAACTGTGCCGCTGTCCTGATTTGACCGCTCACTGTGTTAAGCTTCAGCTTATCGACATGTATATCATGCTGTACCTTTATGGAACCGCTAACTGTTGAGAGCCTGCACTTCTCAGCAGTGATGTCACCATCTACATATATGCCACCGCTCACCGTTGAAAGCCTGCAGCTTTCAGCTCTGATATCACTCTGTATATATATTCCGCCGCTCACTGTTGAAACATTCAACTTCTCAAACCGTGCCGGAACAGTGACAAAATATGTGAGCGGTTCATTTACCGGATTATAAATAAATGAAAAAGCTTTGTTCTTATTCTCCTGCTTAACCTTAAGTATACCATCCTCAACTGAAATAATCGGATTCATATACATCTTTTCCTTCTTTGTAAGCGGTCTTGAAAGAATGATTGTGATTGCAGCCGTGTCCGCCTGTACAAGCTCCACATTAGGCTCGACCACACTCATCTTAAGCCCTCTGAGTCCGGTATAGCTGCACACCATAAGCGGATTCACGATGTCCAAGGCTGTATTTCCGGCGTAGGCTCCGGCTGTACCAGCATTCATGTTGCTATCGTTCACATTACTGTTTATGGTATTGCTATTGTTAATGTCTCTATTGATGACATTACTATTGTTATTACTATTGTTATTATTATTGACATTGTTACTAATATTGTCTTTATTAAAATCAATGTCTGCGTACTCTTCGACTTCGACATTGTCGAACTGTGCAGTCCTGTCACAGGTATGTTCCGCACCTTCGTTGCTGCTATCTGCGGTGTTATCATCGGCAGCGTTCTCTGTCATATCATTCGATATATCAGACATCACCTCGCTGAGCTTGTCGGAAATGACCTCACTGAGCCTGCTTATCGCAGAATCCGCACTCTTAGCCGCCTTGATTGCAGCCTTTCCTGCAGCTATTCCTGCCTTTCCTGCCATCTTACCCGCCTCATTTACCAGCTTGCCAAGGTCACCCGCAAGCTTGCCAAAATCATCCTTATAATCTGAGGTTTCACTTGATGAATCCGTTCTCCCGGATGCTTTTTCATCACTGTTCTTTTTAAACTCCTCGGGTATATCCCTTATAAAATCCTCAACGCTTCCTAATTCCTCACATACGGACTCCTCACTTCTTCCGTCCGCAGCCGCCTCATCGAAATGTCTCCTGTAATCCCCGATAATATCCAATGCAAAATCCTCGTCATACGCCTTAAGCGCCTGTGCAAGCTCCTCCATATATTCTGCTCTTGTCATAATTTTATCCTCCCTCTCCTACTCACCTATAAACTTCTCAACAATTCTTATAAACTGCTGCCAGTCATTCTTCTGCTGCAATAATGTCTCATTTCCCTTATCCGTAAGGTGATAATACTTCCTCGCCGGCCCCGACTCCGACTCCACAAGATATGTCTCAACACACTCATCATCCTTGAGCCTCTTAAGTATGAGGTACAAGGTTCCCGGTGCTATCGACATCTCCTCCGACAAGCTCTCCGTGAGCTCATACCCATACCTGTCTCCCCTACTCAACATAGAGAGAACACACAGCTCCAAAACGCCCTTCTTCATCTGCGTATTCATGTAAACACTCCCTTCACCAATAATTAAAATATTCAGACGACTGCGAACACAACGCATTACGTAAATATGCTTTACAGCGCCTCATTTATTTTGTAACCATATGTATAATATCACAAGCTATTCTGCATTGCAATATACTATTTAAAAAATAATAATTAACTTTATTTAATATACTGTTGAGGTCAAAACATGCTAATTTAATGTACGAGTGTATAGCACATGTTTTGACCCCGACATTTCAATATTTGTCAATGGAAAAATTGGAAGTTATGAAGGTTTTTACCGCCTTCATATGGCAATACAACTGTCAGGCGGTCTTTCGTATAAAATCAAGAAAGAATTTTCTCCGTAAAAATCTCTACCTGCGAAGAGGCCGCCTAAACGGCATAATAAAAGTCCACACGCACCCATACATGATGCATGTGGACTTTCAATAACAAAAAAGCCATTATTGCCTGTCTGCAAAAGCCAGAATAAAATATCCCTTTAGCGCTCGCAGCCGCTATTTAAGCACTGCCTTCTTAAAGTTCTTCTTACCTCTTCTGATAACAATTCCGTCGCCGAAATCAGCCTTGGTGAACTTGGTGTCAAGTGTTGCCTTCTCATCATTGGCTGTGACACCGCCCTGCTCAACATTACGTCTCGCATCGCCGCGTGACTGGCAGAGACCTGCCTTTACAAGAAGTGTCTGGATATCAACATAGCCATCCTTAAAATCAGCATCCTCAATCTCAACTGTAGGCATGTTGGATGAATCTCCTGAGCCGCCGAATATGGCAAGCGCACCTGCCTTGGCCTTCTTGGCCTCCTCCTCACCATGAACAAGCTTGGTGAGCTCGTAAGCAAGAATCATCTTAGCCTCATTTAACTGGCTGCCCTCCCAGCTTTCCATCTTCTCAATCTCATCAAGAGGGATGAAGGTGAGCATCTTGATGCACTTCATTACATCGGCGTCATCGACATTCCTCCAGTACTGGAAGAACTCGTAAGGTGAAGTCTTTTTAGGGTCAAGCCATACTGCATTTCCTGCGGTCTTTCCCATCTTCTTTCCGTTTGAATCGGTCAGAAGCGTGATTGTCATGGCATGGGCATCCTTGCCAAGCTTACGGCGGATAAGCTCTGTTCCTCCAAGCATGTTGCTCCACTGGTCATCGCCGCCGAACTCCATATTACAGCCGTACTTCTGGAATAACATATAGAAGTCGTAGCTCTGCATGATCATGTAGTTGAACTCTAAGAATGAAAGCCCCTTCTCCATTCTCTGCTTGTAGCACTCAGCACGAAGCATGTTGTTAACGCTGAAGCAGGCACCGACCTCACGCAGCAGCTCAACATAGTTGAGATTTAAAAGCCAGTCCGCGTTGTTGACCATGAGAGCCTTTCCCTCGCCAAAATCAATGAATCTCTCCATCTGTCTCTTGAAACATTCTGCGTTGTGCTCAATATCTTCCTTTGTGAGCATCTTACGCATATCGGTTCTTCCCGAAGGATCCCCGATCATGGTTGTACCGCCGCCAATCAGTGCAATTGGCTTGTTGCCTGCCATCTGCAGGCGCTTCATAAGTGTGAGCGCCATGAAATGTCCCGCTGTAAGGGAATCGGCTGTACAGTCAAATCCGATATAGAATGTAGCCTTTCCCTCGTTAATCATCTTGCTGATTTCCTCTTCATTTGTCACCTGTGCAATAAGGCCTCTTGCCTTAAGCTCCTCATAAATACCCATTTTCTGTCCTTTCCGTGCCAAGCCCAGCGGCAGCACTCACAAAATTATACGCACTGTCTGAAGAATAAAAAAATCCTTACAGCAGTGACCACTACTGTAAGGACGCATATAAACGTGTTACCACCTTACTTCACAACGGACTCACATCCGCTGCCTCATCAGGTACAGTCATGAGACGATACCCTCACACTATAACGGGTGTACCCGTTGCAGCCTACTATAACTATAATTAATTCGGTGCAAAGCTCCGGGATGTATTCAACAGTCCTTAACCTGTGCGCCTCTCACCGACCGGCAGCTCTCTGTAGGTTCTCAGAATATCTACTCTTTCCCTTCATTGCCTTTCTATATAACAATACAAATATAATAATTAACTAAACTTGAAATGTCAAGATGTATTTGGCATATTATTACACTAAAATAATAGTTGTTTCTACCTTCCTAAGTTCATCCGTCATATCCCTATCCTCTGTCACGTCAAGCATAGGACATCCGTCAACATCGAAATGAACCCTTCTTATTCCGGTACTTCTCGGTCCATCAGCGCCCGGTCTTGCATGGTATGTATTCCATACAATTCCGTCCTCATCAATGACGTAAGCATTGTGTCCTGTTCCATATTCGCCATCAACGCTTCTCGCAGAAAGAATAGGATAATTATTTTTACGCCAACTATTTCTATCCAGCAGACTATCGTTATTTATAAGTTCAAGATAGCTCACAACATAGCTTTCATCGACTGCAGCTCCTGAAAATGTGACAAAAAGCTTATCACCGGATACCAGTGCGAAAGGTCCCTCATCCACAAATGTGTGATTGTTGTCCCAGCCATAATCGGGCTTTGAAAGAAGCACCGGCTCTGAGGCAAGCTCCCAAGGTCTTTCCTGATTGAGCTTTGCAATATACAGCCATGCTCCAAGGTCTTTCGGGAGAAACTGCCTCTGCGACCATACAACGTAATACTCTCCCATCCAATGAAAGCATGTCATGTCAAGTGATATCGTCTTTCCTGCCTCACACAGAGCACTGCCATCCATCTTTACAATTTTTTTAGGACGCGACCAGTCATCCTTATTGCACGGATTACCACCATCTTTCAACATCATTATGTGGCTCTCCTCACTGAAAAACTCACCCGGTGTAGCTGCGTGGAAAATATACAGCCTGCCATTTATCTCATGGAACTCTGGTGCCCATAGAAGATTTCCAATATCCTCATAGGTTGACGAATCAAGCAGAAGCACATCCTCTGCGCTCTCCAAGCCCTCTATGCTGTCGGCTTCCCTTATATATATCGTGTGGTTGTTGTCTGCGTCATTGGTTGCTATAAAATAATATTTTCCATTCCAGCTTGTAATACAAGGGTCTGCCCTGTTTATCAGCAACGGAAATGCAAATCTCTTCTGCTTTACTGTTCCGGTAATTTTCTGTGCAACACCCTTTTTTGTAAAATCAATTTCTCCAACATTCCAGTCAACACTGCGGTTAAGGCTTGTACCATCACTGTAATATGCCGTAGCCTGAATTTTTCCAATATCCTCTGCTCCAGATACCTGTACTGAATCCTGCACCTCAAGTCTTACAATCTCAGGTGTCATAAGCTTATTTTTTAGGTATTGTGCCTCTTTTTCGGTTATGGATATGACATTTCCCGGAACACAGCCCACTATGCCGCTAATCAGCGCCTCATCAAACGCTTCACCGGCTTCATCCGGCTTCTGTGCAGTGCAAGTACAATCACACTCCGACATTTCCTCATACACAACAAGGTCTGAGCTTTTAAAACACAGCTCTGTCTCATTCACCTCAGCCTGTCCATCCCCCTCTATTCTCAGCGCATGAATCTCAAAGCTTCCATCCGCCAATCTAACGATATAAGGCTTTTTAAGACTCTTCGGATTCAGGCTGCCGTCCGCATTTTCCGTAGCACGCGCAAACAGAACTCCCGAATTGTGGTTAAGCGGAATGTATTTTCCATCGCCCTCTCTCAAGGCAATATGCATGCTGTAGGCGAGCCGCGGTCCATAATACATCGTCTCATCAGGTTTTCTTGTGTAACACAATAATTGATATTCCATATTCTCTGCCTCCAATAGTGCTGCATGCTGAGCCACGGCTTTTGCCGTAATACTCAGCCTGCACAATCATTTATCTTTATATTTACTGCCGGTGAAATATAATCAGGAGTTTTTTGGCTCCCGGCAGCATCCTAGAACTCTATCTCCGTCTCCGTGCCGCTTATCTCGAGCTCCAACACCTCTGTCCTGCATCCGTAAAGCTCCTGTGTACGCGCATCAGGCTGTCCTGCTCCAATACTTATCTGATACTTTCCCGGACGCAGAACGCACTTTCCTTCCTCGGTTATTATTCCGAATGCTCTATTGTCCAGCTTAATCTCTGCATGCGCCGTCTCACCTGCCTTAAGCCTTAGAACCTGTATTCCCTTGAGCTGGAAGCCCGGCTCATAGTCAAGTGCATCCACATGCTTAATATAAGCCTGAACAATCTCATTTACATCGTAGGTGCCATTGTTAGACACCTGTGCTGATATCGTTATCTCATCACCTACCGAAGCACAGCTTCTGTCAAGCGTCTCACCGCTGTACTTAATATCTGTGTATTTAAGTCCATATCCGAACGGATAGAGTGCCTTGGCCTTGGAATATCTGTAGGTTCTGTTACTCATGCTGTAGTCTGTAAACTCAGGAAGCTCTGTCTCATCCTCATAGAATGTCACAGGAAGCTTTCCTGATGGAGAATAGTCGCCGAAAATCAACTCTGCGACAGCTCTTCCGCCGCGTGCTCCCGGATACCATGCGTCAATAATCGCATCGACATTCTTATCCGCCCAGCTCAAATCCATCGCACTGCCCGCAAGAACCACCAGTATGACCGGTTTTCCAATTGCTGTTATCTTTTCAAGCAGCTCCTGCTGAAGTCCCGGAAGCCTGAGTGAAGGCTTATCACCGCTGGCATACTCATTGCCTGCATCGCCTTCCTCACCCTCTATTGTGGCATCAAGTCCAAGACACATTACAACCACATCCGCCTGCTCAGCCGCAATCACAGCCTCCTCGAAGCGGTCATTCTTCTCTGCTAAGAACTCAACCTTATCCTTGTAAAGGTCACAGCCCTCAGCATATATAACCCTCTTACCACTGCCAAGGTATCTCTGTATTCCCTCAAGCGGTGTGATGTAGAGTGATGATGTTCCGACATAATTGCCAACAAGCGCATCCCTTGAGTTAGCATTCGGTCCGATAACCGCAATGGTATTTATTTTATCCTTGTCAAGCGGAAGAAGCTTATCCTTGTTCTTTAACAGTACAATTCCTCTTCGCGCCATCTCTACCGACGCTTCGGTATGCTTGTCGCACTCTACAAGCTCATAGCTTAAATTCTCATACGGCGAAGGATGATTCTCCATCATTCCAAGGCGGATTCTCACCTCCATAAGTCTCTCAACAGCCTCAGTTATTGCCTCCTCAGTTATAAGCCCCCTCTCGTACGCCGACTCAAGGTGCAGGAATGCACTTCCGCAGTTTAGGTCACAGCCATTGTTGACAGCCAGTGCTGCGGACTCCTCTACATCCGCAGTAACCTTGTGGTTAAGGTGGAAATCATTGATTGCCCAGCAGTCCGACACAACATGGCCCTCGAACTTCCACTCACCTCTTAATATATCCTTTAGAAGTGTATGGCTTCCGCATGCAGGCTCTCCGTTAACCCTGTTATAGGCTCCCATCACCGCCTCTACATGCGCGTCCTTCACACATCTTGCAAATGCATACAAATAGGTGTCATACATATCATGCAAGGAAACCTTCGCATCAAAATGATGTCTCAGTGCTTCCGGTCCGCTGTGGACAGCAAAATGCTTCGCACACGCCGCCGACTTAAGATTCTCCCTGTCCTCTCCCTGCAAGCCCTTGATATATGCCATGCCAAGCCTTGATGTAAGGTATGGATCCTCACCATAGGTCTCATGTCCTCTCCCCCATCTCGGATCCCTGAAAATATTGATATTAGGAGCCCAGAAGGTCAAGCCCTTGTAGATTCCGTGGTCGCCTCTTCTTGAAAATTCATTGAACTTGGCGCGTCCCTCCGTTGAAACGATATCTCCGGTTTCCTGTATAAGCTTCTCATCAAAGGAAGCCGCCATGCCTATCGCCTGCGGAAATACTGTAGCAACTCCGGCTCTCGCTACACCGTGAAGTGCCTCATTCCACCAGTTATACGCCGGTATTCCAAGTCTTTCTATCGCCGGGGACTCATATAACATCTGCCCCATCTTCTCACTCAATGTCATCTTAGCCACAAGCTCTTTTGCCTGCTGAATCGTCTCTTTGCTCATCCTGCCGCAATCCTCCCTGTAATAGCCAAACCCGGTGTACATAGCCGGATATTGTTATTTTGCGTTTCTTAATTACCCGAATCGTAATAATATAATCACTTCGTATATGACAATGCCAGAATTGTAAATTCCTTATCCTCGTCCCCATCCTTCATACGGATTGAAACAGTATGCGTACTGCTATCCTTCTCATCTATTACAAGCTCAACTATGGACTGATTCCATGCGCCATCCTTGTAGCAGTCGATTTCCATTACATCCTCTCCGTCAACATTTATCACAACTGTACCCGCATTCTTCGACTTGCTCTGCTTATAATTGATAAGCAGGTTCCTGCAGTCGACCGTCATGACGAATGGAGCATCTCCACTCTGTGCCGTGTGCATCCAGTTGTCCGGAAAAACTGCTCCTCCGATAAATTTTGCGCTGTGAACCTCACTGTCCTTCCCATCGAAGCCTCCGCACACGATTTTGGCGTCCGCACTGTCCTTAGAGGTGACAAGCCTGTTCCCATCAAAATCCGCACCTTTTACCATCTTATCAGGTATGCCGGAAACCTCAGCCGGAACCTCTTTTTTCGCAGCCTCGGTGAACATATACTTGATACAATCAGCCATTATGGTATGTCCATAGGTTGTAGGATGGTAGTCATCCGTAAAGTACTCCTCATCAGTGAGAGCGCCACTCTCAAACGCCTCCTTGGTTCCATCCTTCAAGCTCACCATAGGAAGTCCGTACAGCTCTCCCATAGGTACCGATACATCCTGCACATTCCACTTTGACTTAGATACCGAGTACAAAAGACATACCGCAGTCTTTTCATCCGCCTCAAGCGCCTGTCTTATAAGGCTCTCCATCGCCCTTCCATCCGTACATTCCTGATAATCATTTACTGCAAACTCAATAAATAAAATATCCGGTGTATCATCAAAGGTACCGACTATATCTCTCTGATACCTCATAATTCCAAGAGCCGATGGCGTGCCGCTCACTCCGGCATTGACATAATTAATGTCCGCATCGGGATACATGGCTTTTAAGTTAGATACTGTCTGTTCAACATAACATTCCGACTGCTTTGAAGCGCTGGCACCTTCCGTTATTGAGCCTCCAAGAAATGCGATGTTTACGTTTTCGCCCGCCTCAAGCTTTGCAAGTGCCCTCTCAAGCCTGCCATTATTTCCTGTTGAGATAAGCGCGTTCTCACACAGCTTATCATACCAGTTGTTCTCGACGCCCTCGAATCTCCATTCAAGAAGCTCATAGCCCGAACCGGAGAATGTCATATACAGATTATGTACCCCACTCACCTTCTTATCTATCGGTGCGGTAAGCTCAACGAACTCATCATCAAGGCTTGCTGCATCATTTAAAAGCTGCCCGACCGGAATATATCCGAGTACATCACCCTTGGTGCTGTCAAGTCTTAACTCGATAACACAGTTCTCATCAAGCTCCGCCGTCTTTTTAGCGGAGAACACAAAGCTTTCAGGCTCCTTATGTGAGAAATCAACCCCTGTAAGCTTTATATAATCTCCTGAATCTATTCCACCAAGTGCCATCTTCCCTGAACCGTATGTCTTAGAAAGCCTGTCTGCAGGAACCACTTCTATTCCTGCTTCATGCGAGAATGTGCATGCTGCCACCGTCTCATATGGATTCAACGTACCAACCTGCCCACAGCCATTGTAGGTCTGCTTAATCCTGCCGATTGTTCCGTCCTCACCCATATCAAACTTATCGATGAAAGTACAGCGGTAGCCCTTCTCAACACCCATCTGCTTTTCCAGCTCTCTTGTGTGGTATGTGATATACCAATCATTCTTAAAACTGAATACACAGTGATGATTATTTCCGTAAAGTCCTACCAATTTACCCGGATTTTCAAGAATGACCTCCTTAAAAGTAAACGGTCCAAGCGGTGAATCGCTCTCCATGCTCACTATCTCCGCATTGTGAAAGCCGTACTCAGCGGTTCCTGCCTCGTCAACCTGCCAGTTGCTGCAGTAGGTATAGTAATATTTGTCATTGTACTTATGGATTCCCGAATCCTCAAAAAGGTATGGTGCATCAATTGTTACAGGCTCCCCCTTAATGCTTATCATATCATCCCCAAGCTCCACACACCTTGCTGTCATTGGATGTGAAATCTTGTCGGAAGGAACACCGCCTCCAAAATATATATATGCTTTTCCATCATCATCGACCAGGACAGCAGGGTCGAACAACCACAATACATCCGCACAGTTAGGTGTGTTCCTTGTAATCAGTCCGTGGCCAAGCGGGTCCTTAAAAGGTCCTGTAGGTGAATCTGCCTCAAGAACCCCTATACCACCGCCTCCATCGGCAAAATACAGAAAGAACTTGTCCTGTCCGTCAATATTCTTCCACGCAGCAGCAGGCGCCCATGAATTTTTTGCCCACTTCGCTCCCACAATGCCGTCTGCCACATATATCTCACCATGATCTGTCCAGTTGACCATATCCTTTGAGGATATCACTCTTATGGATTTAATCTTAGAATATGAGTTATCCTTGATCGTGCCATCAGAGCTCTTTTCAAATGCATCCTGCGTCATATAAATATACACTGTGTCATCATAGACCATCGCATACGGATCCGCACCGAATTCCTGTGTTATAAGTGGATTGGCATACTTCATACCCTTGTATGCTTCAGTCCTTTTGATTTCGTTGAATAATAATGAGTAGTTCACTTTTCCCTCCTGCTGCTTATCGTCATCCTTGCCATCTTTTACGTCCGAATCCGTATTTACTGCACCGGATTCACTATCTGCCTGTGATACTTCCTGTGACACCGCATGTGATACATCCTGTGCTTCTTCCTGCGATACATCCACCGAACTTATCACTTCACTATTCCCATCTACAGCAGTCTGTCCGTTACAGGCTGTCACAAGATCTGTTCCACACAGCAGCACCGCTGCTGCAAGTAAATGTTTTCTGTTCATTCCTTCTCCTATCTACACACTACGGCCATACACCCGGTCTTGGCTGTCCTACATTTATAACCTTCGTTGCCTGAAGGTTCGTTATCAGCATGAATCTGCCCTCATCCCTCTTCTCCGGTTTCATAAGCCACAGGCAATATGACTCAATCAGATTGAACAGGTTTCCTGTTCTGCCCTCAATCTTAAAATTGTTAAATCCAAGAGGAACATATTTCTCAAAAATAGCCTCCGGTGAAATATAAGTTTCATAATCCTTTATCTTGAAAATTGAGTTTTTGTCGCCGTACTCACAGTGCCAGCCCGGAACCGGAAGCTGCTTGTCCTTAGGAAGCTTTCTGTTCATAAGGACTATCTTCTGCTGCTGTGCAATGCATTTATAATGTTCGCCCCTTCGCGGACAATTCGGAACACAGCATGCATTGATGAGCAGCTCACACTTATCTTTTCTCTCAATCCGGCTCAGGAAATCCCACTTATTATTCAGATTGTAGTCTAATACTACAAGCGCATAGTCCTTTGAAAGCTCCTCATTGAGCGCATTTATCTCCTTTATCTCCTTGCAGGTCGAGCTGTTAATCTTAAACTTCGGATATTTGTTCCTTATGTAGTCCTCTAGCACCGGACTTACCACAAGTACCTCGTTCATTCCGTTGTCAGCAACGTCCATACAGAAATTGCAGTAGGCATCCTCACAGTCGAACCTGTTCAGCTCAGGATTGGTATAGGTGTATCTCACAGGTATTCCGTTATCGTTATATGCCTTCACTACACGCTTTATAAAAGCTGCGTCACACTGATCACCATTGCAGAATCTTCCGCCACCCCACCTTGATGTGGGAAACTCTCCAAAAAAGGAACCAATCTCAATATTATCGTAGAAAAAATCCGGATACTGCTTCATCATTCCCACCAGTATCATATTAAGTGGGAAATTGTACCTCAAACCGGGTAAATGAAATCTGATTTTCATATATGCTGCCTCCTGTCTTAACAAATGCTGCCGCCTTATATAATAAATTTTAATCCGTGCCAAGGGTCAAAGCATCATCTGGTACCACTATACAATTTTACCGGTGCGCTGCCTCTCTAAAGAAAACGTACCCGTAAAGTTGTACAGCATAGATTAAGCACATTTTTTTAACCATACATTATTTCTAACAAGTGGGAGGATTCACACCCTCCCACTCTTTCTATTTACAGATTATTGCCTGCGTATGGCTTACTTATTGTTGAGTTCATCAAGATATGACTGCCATGTATCCCTGATAGCCTCAGCCTTAGCAGCAGGAGTGCTGTCTCCATCTGTACCAAGCCCCCATATAAGATCCGGGCCAAGGTCAAGACCAGGAACAATTAAATGATATGTTGTCATACCGTTCTGATAAAGTCTTGCGATTGTAAGGTCTACAGACTCTGTATCTCTGAAGCTGTTGTAGAAGCCTTCAATTCTTCCGTTGTAATCCTCGAAGCCAGGAACAGGATCTGTCCATACATTGTATGCGAAGGCAATCTTCCATGCTCTGTCTGCATCGTAGTTAGCAGGAATAACGATTGGGTTATCATTGTAGCAGTTAGTGTAATCTGTTGCATTAGGTCCCTTAGGGAAGCATACGAAGCCGAAGTCATCCTCCATATCCTTCCAGTCCTGACCTGCCTGATAGGCCTCACCGGCGATGAAAGCACCTGTACCATTTACGAATGCTTCCTGCCAGTAGTTCCACTCTGCACCATCCGGCTGTGGATAATCGTACTTGGCAAGCATATCTACAGCCCAGTTGAGAGCCTCAAGTGTCTCATTAGTCTCAAGCTTGTTGATGAACTTTCCGTCTGCGTCCTTGCCGATGAACTCAGCATTGTTGGACCATACAGCCTCCTGAATGAACGTAGAAGCAAAGTTAACCATTGCAAAACGGTCAATCACACCATCATTATCTGTATCCTTTGCAATCTGCTTACATATCTCCTCGAACTTATCCCATGTCCAATCACCTGACTCCTGAAGATCGTAGATTGACTGTGGCTCAATTCCTGCTTCACTTAAGAGACGCTTGTTAAAGTACATACCACCCTTCGGCTCGATTGAATCACCGCTCATACAGTATGTCTTGCCACCGATTGTATACTGCTTATCAACTCCGTTAGCCCACTTTGCCTCTGAAAAATCAAGACAGTCAAGTGTTGAGAGGTCATACATTAAGCCTGCGCTGAGTGCGGAAGCTAACTCCTTGCCTGATCTTAATATGAAAAGATAATTCATGTCATCCGGATCGGATGAAGCATAGTTTAAGAAATCCTCCGGTGTTGATTCCCACGATGAGATACCAACCTGTCTAATCTTGAAGTTGTATGTCTCCTGAGCCCACTCTAAGTAATCCTGTCTTGCCTCCTCATACTTGTTGTTAGGCTCCGCATCCTCACCATCGATAGGTGTTGACCACCAGTCACGGATGTAGATTTCCATACCACCAAGGTCTACCACATTGCCGTTGGCATCTGTGTAGAGTGTTGTCTCCTCCTCTGTCGTTGTCTCCTCAGTTGTTGTCTCAGACTGCTGCTCAGCCTGGGATGTTGTCTCAGTATCCGTGCCTTTTGTTGATGGCTGTGTAGGATCGTTGCTGGTTGAACTGTTACAAGCTGTAAGGCTTGCAATCATTGCTGTTGTAAGTGTAAGTCCTACAACCTTCTTTGAAAGATTTTTTCTCATGTCTAATCTCCTCCTAATTTTTTTATATCCACGAAGAGGGAAATCACCCCTCTCCGGATATTACATTTTGATACCTGAGCTGCTGATGCTCTCAACGAATCCCTTCTGTGCGAACAGATAGATGATGAGAAGCGGTGCAATTACCATCAGCGTTCCCGTTGCCACAAGGCAGTTGGTGTAAGCTACCGAAGCTCCGCCCTGATTAAGTGTTTTGATAAGGTACTGGTTAAGCCTGTCTGCAATACGTCCTAACTGCATTGAAAGAAGGCTTATCTTTCCAAGGAACATGTTGGTGTAGAAGCCGTCCGTCCACTGCCATACAAACGAGAACAGGAAGCAGGATGTCAGTATAGGCTTCGCATCCGGAAGCATTATTGTTGCGAAGGTCTTGAAGGTTCCACAGCCGTCAACGTAAGCCGCCTCCTCAAGCTCCTTAGGTATTGTTCTGAAGAACTGTCTTATCATAAATATGTAAAGACCGTTTTTAAGTCCCATACAGCCGGTGCTCATAAGATAATACGGAAGTGCCGAGCCTCTGAGGTTGATTGTCTTTCCCGTTGTTGCCTTGATAATTCCAAGGATATCAAAGTATCTGAAATGCAGATGCAAGGCTGTCGAAATCGTCTGTGGTGGGATGATGATCATAAGTATTACACATGCAAACCAGAACTTCTTGAGCGGGAAATCGAATCTGGCAAAACCATATCCGACAACCGTACATATAGCTATCTGTAAAACCGCTATGGTGAGTGAAATAAGCACTGTGTTTCCAAGTGTTTTCCAATAGTTCATGAACTTGTCAGCCAGCTCATAATTGTCAAGTGTCAAATGCTCAGGTACCGTGATAATCATTGGATTGTACAGATCCTGCTCCGACATAAAGCTGATTGATATTTTGTTGAATATCGGCTGCAATATAAGGAAGCACATACCAAACAGAAGGATTGCTCTCAATAAACTGATTGTGAATGCTTTTGCCTTCTTCTTTAAAAGATATCCGTTCGACCTTTTGTTTCTCTCCCAGAAACCAAGCTTAGCCACATTAGCTGCATTACTCTTCGTCTTAGTCATAGTAGTAAACCCCCTTTGAAATAATTAATGAGGTTACGCCGATTATCGCAATTACTATGATAAAGTAAATCCATGACATAGCAGAAGCAAAACCGTAATTAATCTGTACAATCATCTGGTCACTAATCTTTTCCATAACCTGATTATCGGTACGCATACAGAAGTCAACGATTGTGTAAATCCAGTTTACAAGGAGCAGTGAGCTTACCATCGGGAAGGTTATCTTCCACAGACATTCCCATGTTGTACAGCCCTCTATCTTGGCAGCCTCGTACATGCTGCTGGATATTGTCTGTAAGCCTGAGAGGAATATGATAATCTGGATACCTGATGAGATAGCCACATCATAGATACCATCTACAAGCTCGAATACCTTTTTAAATGCCTTTGTACCTACTCCGTTTACAGTAAGTATATTCTGGATTGCTGCCGTTACCGATGTACCGTTCGTGTTTTCCTGAATTGCACTCTGCACGCTTGAGAGGAGTGCATTGTTTGTCTCAATACCAAGTATAACACCTGACGATAAGATAACCGGCAGGAAGAATATTGCTCTTACAAAAGCTCTTCCCTTGAATTTCTGGTTAAGTATCAGTGCAACAAAGAAGCTGAATATCATTATTGCCAGAGAGTTAAAGAACATTCTTGAAATCTCCTCCGACAAAAATCTTACAAATTCCGGGTCTACCTTGAATGCCCTGATATAATTGGCAATGCCGTTGAAATTCATTTTAAATCCGCCGGCGCTTATCTCAACCTCGCAAAAGCTCATATACAATGACTGAATCAAGGGTTTTACCATAAAAGCCAGAAAACCAACTATAAACGGAAGGATAAACAGATATCCGGCAACCGCTTTTCGTTTCTGAAGACCACTTACCTTTGATTGTTTCTTCATTATTGTTCTCTCCTTTCTGACTATTTCACTACAAGGTAATCCCTTGCCGGAACGGTATGGTTATCAGATGTCTTGTCATCCTTATAGCCATAATTTACATATACCTTTGTTCCGTCCTCGTATGTTGTGCATGTCAATGTATCAGACTCAAAGCTATGATTTACAATCCTCTGATTGAATACATTGCCAAGCTCATTGTTGTATCTTGTATATATCTCAACTGCCTTATCACCCCATGCACTGTAGTCGGCTCCGAAATACTTGGTGTAGTATGTCGACTGCAATGCGAATAAAGATTCATCCATGAATGTGAATGAAAGACCCGCTCCATACTCAGCGGACTTTAACAGCTCATCAGTGTAGTCCTGAGCAAGATTTAATGACTCACCCGTGTAATTTACAAGTCCATGTACTGCTATCTGGTAGAATGGAATGAATCTGTCGATAATGCTATAGTTGCTTCCCATGAGTTCCATATTCGTGACTATGTCCGCATAGGCTATCGCATAATCGTTACCCCTGTTAATCATTACCTGCTTTCCGGAATCCTTGTAGCCCTTAAGCTGCCCAGCCTGCTTTATAAGTGATTCCTGTCTTGTGACAAGCTCATTCTTATTGAAATCCGATGAGAGGTCGCATCCGTAATCCTCAAACGAAACTCCTGCTCCATATTTTCCGGCAACCTTCGCAAGAGTGTCCGCATTGTCCCAGATAAGGGAAGCCTTCAAAAGATGATAGCCTTCCTTCCACTTCTCCTGTCCGTAGGAGATTGTGCTGTACTCGTACAGCGCCGTTCTCTTCTTGCTTATATACTTTGCGGAATCCCTGAACTCTATGAAACCATCAAATATATTGCTGTCATATTCATAGTTGGTCACGCCGTTAAGATAGAAGTCGATGCCAAGACCTGCTGTGCTGCTTATAAGCTTCTTCAAGTCCTTCTTAGAACCCAGCTCCGAGACAGGCTTCACATGCTTTAACACATTCTGCCTTACACCACCGTTCATCCAGCCTGTGAGCTTCACCGACATATTCGTCATGCCCTTTTCATAGAGCCCGCTTATTATGTCAAGTGCTTCATTGTAGGTTGTAAGCTTCAACGGCTTGGATACCGGAACTCCGAATACCTGCTTAATCTTATCGACCGCGCCAAGTATCTCTATGTTCACGGGTGCCTGTGTGTCATCGTTTTCCGTAAGATACCCTGCATATTTATCTGTGAGATACTCACCGTATTCCTTCGCCATCGAGACATAATCATCTTCATCAATGAATCTGTATCTCTGTACAATGCTCTCCGCAGGAAGCGAGTCCTCATATACGAACATTGCTGTTGTTGTTCTGTCACTTACATCATACTGATTTCTGTGAAGGACATTGTATACTGCATATACTGAGTTGTAGCTGTTTGTCTTACCGCTTATATCCGCCTGGATTGCACCGTATGATACTCCATCCTCAAGTATACATATAAACGAATCTTCATTCTTTGACATTCCGAATGTATTAAAATACACATCCGTGTCATGTACTACAGCCTTTCTCTCCTGCGCCATATCCCAGCCATAGAGATTAGCGTAGTAGTAATTCTGTGTAACCTTTCCGTTATTGAAATCAATTATCGCTCCGCCGCCCTCAGGAACCACCATAAAGCCTGTATCCTCAATACCAGCGGCTCCGAAGTAAGGAAGCACTGCTATATTGTATATAGGATAGCTCTCCTTGTATTCCATCTCCTCAAAAGGAAGCTCTGCAACAAGGTCATTTCCTTCGAGCCTGTATATTATGCTGATATTGAATACCGGCTTTGCCGATACGGATACGGAGGTATCAAGGAGCTTATCCCTCTCCCAATCCTCTGTTGTATAACCAGCCTTTTCAAAGTACTCTTCAAGCTTGCCCTTCATATTATCCTTGGTTGTGTCTCTGAGTGCATATATAGGCTCTGTACCAAGTATCGGGTATCTCTCTAGAAGCTCATCCTTATTATCCTTCTTTCCAAGATTGTTGATGTCATAGTCCTTGTAATAATCAAGTATCTTGGTCGCCTCTTTCTTCTCCAAGACTGCAAGGAGCTTATCCATGTTCTCAGCGGTTATCGCCGGAGGTATCACGAATTCCTTCTCAACAATTCCTATCGAATACATTACCTTTATGTAGTCATCACCCTGTTCAATATCATACATCTGGTTTTTCATGCTGTATGTATAATTATCAAACAATGTGTCTACACCATTCTTGGTACTGTAGGTAAGAAGCAGCGTGGCTCCTAGCTTATCCCTGTCTACAGGAAGAGCTATATTATCATCCTCCCTGTCCTGTGGATTAGAATACCATGTCTTTCCCGTATTCTTATTGTAAACCGAAAACTGCGATGTATCGGAGCTTACCGTAAGTACCAGATTGTCATTCTCCAGAACATAATCTTTATCAGGACCCTCGTATTTCTTTGCAAGAACTACTCTGTCCTCCTCATCTGATTTGGAGAAATGACCTATAGCCCATACACCGATGCCGATAATCGCTGCAACCACCACAACCACAGTGGTGGTTATTATACCTTTTCTGATTGCTGCCTTAGCTGCATCTGATTTAACTTTATTTTTCATTGTCTCCTCATTTCCGCATCTGACCTGCCTCTAATGCTTTTCTTTCTAAATTCTATACATTATTTCTCTTGCAAGAGATACAAAGTAAGCTATTCCCTGACTTATCATACTGAAAAACAGGAGCAGTATGAAAACCATGACAAGCATTGACAGCAATGTTGCAAATGTGAAAAGAATCGTCTTGCCAAGCTTGTATTCGTGAATCTGTATCATTGCGGATATAATAAGGAGTACCGCCCATATAAGTGATAACGTACATAATACCGTGTAGAATGCACCCTCATCACTTGTGATTACATTGCTGAAAAGAATCATCGGAAGCTGTATAAGCGGATAAGGTGCCATTCCGTAGCAGGTTGCCATGTACACCTGTCTGAGTGTTCCTTTACCGTCGAACAAGGTTGTCAGTCCCCAGTTTCCCACGCACCACAATGCAAGCGGGAACAGTATGCCGGCAAGGTAAAGGAAAATATTGACCTTCGGCCAGTATACCTGATTGAATATGAAGCTCGTGTACTGCAGCTTCAATATTCTTGTGATGAGTGTCAGCACCAGTATCGTGTTCGCTGCTGCTATCGTTCCTCTCTTTTCATGTGTCAAATCCCAATAGCCGTCCAGGGGATGAGTGGTACAGTAAAGAGCAAATTTAAGAGAACCAAAGTATCGACGCCAGGTCTCTTTGTCCTTCAATTTTGCAAGCATCTTCATCCCTCCTGTTTCTTCTTTTTATTAAGCTTCTGTGCATTATCGAATCTGAATGCCTCAGAAGTATCGATCTCATACTTTATGCGCTTAACCCTTCCAACCGCAATAGGTATAATGAGTATGGCGAAGAATACTATGAATATAACGACTATGTGCTCCTCAACCCACTGCTTTCTGTACTGTTTAAATGCCTTGGAATAATTGTCATCATCCCACTTGAGCTTGAAATATGGAAGTGCCTCCTTATAATTCTTGTCACCTATAAGCGCTCTTCCTATTCCGATATAAGCCCTGTCATAGTTACCGTTCTGGTCTAACACTTCCTGCCATGCAGCACCGGACTCATCATATTTTCCCGCCTTGAAAAGCTCAATTGCATCATAGATGTCATTGCCGTACTCTGTAGGAGTGAATACCGTTATGCTGCTGTCAAGAGAATCTAACACTATAAGGTCATGCCCCATGTGGTCAATTGCCACAGGCTGTCTGAAACATCCATCAATATTTCCGTTTCCTCCGAAGGCATATAACAGATTTCCCTGATCATCATAGGAGAATAATCTGCCTCTGACTCTGTCAAGCAGCACATAGGTGTCATTATCAAGTGCTGTTATATCGGTAATCATTGATGGTCCATTGTAGCCGCCTGCATTATCCCACTCAACATCACCTATGATTTTCAGGTTTCCGTTTCTTATGAGAATGTCATTTCCCATAAGGTTGAGTCTTCTGACAACATCAGTCTTTCCTGACTTGATATCAGCCTCCGATGCTTTCGTTGTACATACATATATGAAGCCTTCATAGTCCATATATACATTATCATACTCAGTAGGCACGAAAGACTCCATCTGCGCTCTCTGTTCTTTTGTTGCAAACTTCTTCCAGATGTAATCCGCCCAATCGTATGTTACCTTGGCAGCACCAACGAAACCGGAGAACACTGCATCCGGCTCATACTTTATAAGTCCCTTGTTGACGTTAGTTGCAACGCAGTAAACTCTTTCTGCCGTATCCACCGTAATCTTAGCCGGGAGGAAATCAAGCGACTGGTCAAATGTCGCATCCGTCGGCTTTGTGAAGGTGAGTAAGAGGTTGAGGTCTTTGTCAAGCTTTAACACTCTTCCATTGTTCTGGTCTGCTATAAAGATGTTTCCATCCTCCGAAACCGCAAGGTCTGTAGGATAGTTGAAGGTATTGTTCTCAGCTCCCTTGAACTCATCAATTATTCTCACAAGCTCAAACTTCGTCCCGGATGTTCTCTTAATCTCAATAATTCTGTTGTTTCCCGAATCACATATATAAATCCTGTCTCCGCTTACAAATAAACCCTGTGGCTTGTTAAGCTTCTCATTAAGCCCAAATGAACTCAGTGTATACACACCGACCACCGAATAGGCATCCGGTGAGTACTGTACATCCCCCCACCAATCGTAATTGTAGGTGTAACCCTCACTGGCAAGGACAGCAACGGGAGTCATTACTAATATTGTAACTGCACATAACATAACTGCTATTATGCGGGCAAATCTTTTTTTCATAATCAGTCCCTCCCCTTTCCTATTCTTTAATTCCTGAGCTTGCCATTGTCTCAAGCACCTGACTCTGAGAGAGGACAAATACTATAATCGGCACTATCATTACAATAACACTGACTGCTGCCATCTGACCCGTTCTTGCCACACCACCGCTCTGTATCTGCTGAAGTGCATACACAAGAGTCTTTCTCTTCTCTGTGTAGATGTATGTAGAAGCTCTGTTGTTCCACAGATTCTGAACTGAGAAGATGATGAGTGTAAGCCACGCAGGCTTTACGTTAGGCATTACTATTTTTAAAAATACCTTCCACTCACTCGCTCCGTCAATCTTTGCAGCCTCGACAAGCGACATCGGAAGTCCATCCATGAACTGCTTCATAAGAAAGAGTCCCATCGGCGATGAGAATGCCGGAATAATAACTGCCCATTGTGTATCAATCAGGTGAAGCTTGCTAAGTATAAGGTAGTTAGGAATCATTGTTACATATCCGTTGAACATGATTGCCACAACTACGATTCTGAAGAATGTCTTTCCGCCCGGGAAATCATACTTTGCAAGCACAAACGCTCCCATTGAAGCTATGATAAGGTGTCCCGCAGTACCTACAACCGTGATAAACAATGTGTTATAGAAATACCTTGTAAACGGAACCCATGACTTACCCATTGTTACGAAAAGGTCTGCGAAGTTATCCAGTGTTGGATTTCTCGCAAATATCTTAGGAGGGAACATAAACAGCTCCTCCAGCGGTTTAAGTGCACTGCTGACTGCAAATACAAGTGGAAAAACCATTATTATTGCAACCAGAAACAGGAAAAGGTAGAGAAAGAAATCACCTGCCCTTGACCTGTTGGGCTTTCTCTTTTTAAGTTTAAATCTGTGTTTTTTTGGTACACCGTCTATTTTCTTTTTGCTCATATTGATGCTCATACCTTCCTTATAAGTTTATTCAAAAGCTATACCGTCTATCAGGTACCAACTCTGTTGAGAAGCTTCTGAATCACCTTATTGCAAAGAATCATTACTATAAACAATAAAGTAGCGATTGCTGACGCATAACCCATATCATATCTCGTCGAACCATAGTCAATAAGATGTGTTACGACTGTTCGTGCTGCGTAGTCCGTACTTGGGAAGCCACAGAGTGTCATTGTTACATCAGCTACACCAAATGACTGTGTGATTGCCATAACGGCACCGAACATAAGCATAGGCTTCATGTTCGGAAGTGTGATGTACCACAGCTCCTGCCATCTGTTTCTGATACCATCCACATATCCGGCCTCGAACTGTGAGCGGTCAACGCCCTGAAGTCCGGCAACGAATGAGAGGAATCCTGTACCAAGCGACATCCACAGTATGACTACCATACATATAGGAAGCATATATGTCGGATTTACAAGCCACAGAATAGGTTCATCTATGATTCCAACCTTCATAAGGAACCCGTTTACATATCCGTAAGCATCACCTCTGAAGAACACAGAGAAGATGACGAATATGTTTCCTGCGATTGACGGTGCGTAGAATACGATTACCGCGATTGTTCTTATCCATCTTGGCAGCTCATTGATAAGCCATGCAAAGAAGAATGACATCAGGTATCCCAGCGGTCCTGTGATGACCGCAATCAAAAATGTGTTCTTAACACCTGTGAGGAATACATCATCCTCAAGAATCAGGTTAATGTAGTTGTCAAGTCCTATGAACTTCGGCGACTCAAGCACGTTGTAGTATGTAAAGCTGAAAAAGATTGAAGCAAGTACCGGAAGGATATTGAACATGAAAAACAATATCGCATACGGGGCAAGGAATGCATAACACATTTTGCTTTTCCTGGCTTTCTTTAAATTAACCTGAAAATTAAATTTTTTGACTGTAAAATATTTCTGTAAATAATTCAATTCCTCACCCCCTATTCTAACGGAAGACCGAACTCTTTACGTTTCTTTGTGAGCTCTTCGTCAATCTTTATTGAGTAATCAATTATTGTTTCACGCGGGTCTGTCTTTTCATTTATAACCTTACGGCAGGCATTAGAGATATGACGTCCTGTGTAATATCCACCAGGAACCTCCCTGATACCCACTGTATAGCTTAACTGTTTCTCAAGTATCTCAATGTCTGAGGCACTCCATGAAAGCTGCTTGATTGCCTCCATGTTAGCTGTCGCATATCGTGCGGAGGAACCAAGAAGTGCTTCTATCTCACGTCCGAATCTTACCTGTGTATCAGATGAAGCCCACCACTTCATGAACTCCCATGCCGACTGCTTAAGCTTCTCATCCTCTGTCTTTAACATCATTGTCGCACTACCAGATACAAAGGCTGACCTGTCAATATAGGCATTGCCATTCTCATCGGTCTTTTCCGTTCCCGGTACAAGTGTGAAATCCCAGAGGCCTGCAATCTCAGGTGCGGATACCACCAATGTGTTATATGTTGTGAAGTTGGCAATTCCGATTGGCATTTCGCCTGAACGGAAACGTGTTACAAAATCATATATGACCGGAATACCATAATCAGTAAAATACTTAGTGTACTCCTTGAATGCGGCTACACCTGCTTCATTGTTGATTATTGTCTGAGTCCCCTTATCATTGTACAAGTCTCCACCCTGCTGGTACAGAAGTGTGAAATACATTGAAAGGTCTGCCTGTGCCGAGGCAACTGCTGTACTTGCCGCAGCGCTTCCTGAGCTTCCGGCTGCTGTAGGAATACCTACCGAAAGGTTATTACCCTGAATTGTCGGAAGCATCTCTATAAGCTCCTTCCATGTCTGTGGAACCTCAAGCTCAAGATCCTCAAGTACATCCTTTCTGTAGAACATTACGTTGTAGAAAAGTGTCTCAGGAAGAGCATACAGTGAATCATCCAACATATACTGTCTGTATGTACTAGGAGCAAATTCCTTCAGTACCTCCTCATAATCGTCAAACTGTGTGAGATCCTCCACCGCATTACGGAGAGCGAAATCCACAGGCTGTCCGGCTCCTACAGAAAGAACCACATTTGGTCCGTTTCCTGCGACAACTGCATTGAGAAGTGCATCTGCACCGACAATCTCAACATTGATCGGGATGCCTGTAGCCGGCGTAAAGGTATCATCAATCATACTCTTAAGTATTGTACCCTGATCCCTGCCTGTAAGTACCCATACCTTGACAGTGTTACTCTCATCGGCATAGACATCACCGACTGCGTCATAGTCGATAAAGAATGAGGCGAAGAAGGACTTGACCTCATGTGCCGCCTTCTTGAAGAAGTTGCTCTTGTCCTTATCCAACTTGGCATTCTCCCCATATACTGCTATGTAGTCGATATCAAGCTTGGTCTCAGACATGCTGAGTATCGCAGAACCAAGTGCTGAAATATTTTCCTTGAAAGTGGTAAACTCAAGGGTTATCTTCTCCGGCTTTTCACAGAAACGCTCAAGCTGCTGTGCAAGTGTCTGTGCACTGGCAATCTTGTCTGCCTTCTGTCCTGTGGTCTCTACAACCTCATCTACCATCTTGTAAAGTCTCTTAGACTCAAGTGACATAGCCTCCATAATCTCAGGATATACCTGATCAACCTTGTAATCTCTGTATTGATCCGGTGTTGCTCCCGTATATACAAGAAGTGTTCTGTATATCTGGTTGAGACGGAAGGTGGAATCACTCAGTTCCTCCAGAATCATTCCCATATCTCCAAGTGTCGCTTCAAGTCTCACTGTATGGGTTCCTTTTGTCAGGTAGAAGGAATACGGCTTGTCACTCTCATCCGAAAGCACTAAGCTCTCCCAGTCATTTCCGAACCTGAATGCCACCTGCTTCATCTCATCAAATGGGACTTTCCCATCTATAGAAAGGCTTCTGTAAGAAATATTACCTCTGTCATAATTCTGTCTTCCCTTTATGCACAGGTGATAGTAGCCGTCCTCCGGAACCTCAACATTCCATTCAATCCACTGTCCCGGATTTCTCCATGCCTCACCACCTATATAGTTGAGAATTGTCTTTGTTATGCTGTACGGCTTGGTGATGGCGGAAGCCCTGTCATATTTTGCATAGAGCGATGATTCAGACCTCACTGTCGAATCCTCACCCTGTACAATCTGCACATAGTCAAGTCCACTGCCTGCCGCCTTCGTACCGGTCTGTGCTGCTGTATAATCGGCGTATTTAAACTCATCCTCAACTGCCACGATATCAAGCTTTCTTAACACCATAGGCTCGTTCACGGCTTCAAGTGTTATTGTATTCTTTCCCTTTTCAAAGTAGAACTGATACGGTTCACTCACATATCCCATCTTGTCTTTAAGGTATGTACTCTGCCAGCCGTAAACCTCTGTCTGTGTAGGTCTTATCTCATTGCCGCGGTTGTCGACGCGCGGCTCCGATGCATCCGTCCACATTCTTAAGAAGGTCATATCTGAGGCATTCTGAAACGGGAGTTCACCGTTGACATAGAAAGCTCTCTCTATTGCCACGCCTCTTGACTTCACAGTCATGTACTCAAGATACACATTGTAAAAGCCTTCTTCCGGAACATCTACCTCCCAGGTTACCTTGGAATCATTTCCGGTATACAATGCCTTTTCTGCTCCCTCGTACTCATCGGTCACCTTCGCGTCCTCCGCATCAATATAAGAGGTAACATCAACCTCTATATTCTGTTTCGGCCTTGCCGCACCGCTGTGTGCGTTCAGATACAGTGTGTAGGTTCCTTCTCTCTTAGCTCCGGCTGTATCAGCGGACAAATCATAGCCATCGTACTTGTCATGAAAATTCGAGGTCTTTGTCAAATTCAGAACAAGACATATAACTGCAATTCCAAGAATAAGTCCAACCCATACCAATAGTTTCTTTGTAGAATCTTTCATTTTGAATGCCCCATCTCCTAACTTCTTGTGTCATTATAGCCATTATAGCCCCACATATCATTTATTGCTTACTATATGTTGCTATCCTTTTCTCACTTTTTGCTTAAACCTGCATGTATTTACATGCTTTTTTGTGCATTTTAACTATATCGCTTGCAAATTCAGGCAAAATAGGGTATTATTTATAGGCGTTAATGACCAGTTTTTACATTTTTATCTTTTTCATCTTAACAAAAAAAGCAAAATATGACAATATTTTCATATATTTGATACTTCTATATAAAATGAGTTAATTTTATTTATGCATATTTGTTACTTTCAGCCATAAATGAAGGGTAATCATAGGTCAAAAGTATTAACAGAATAATTTGAAACTATCAGTTCCTATTTTCTGTTTAACTATGGAGGTGAACATGGCAAAATCACAATTTAAGAAAAATTATCTGGATTATTATACGGTGAATGAGGATTACAGTGGGGAACGGCATACTAATAATAAAGAAGAAGCTGTCCAGTTCAAGCAGAGCTCTTCTATCAGGATATGGTATAATGAACAGACCGTAAGCTATGATGAGCATTGGCACAATGCCCTGGAGGTAATAATGCCTGTTGAGAACCATTATCAGGTTGTGATTAAAGGAACGACTTATACTATACAACCGGGAGAGCTGTTAATCATACCTCCTAATGAACTGCACAGGCTTATTGCTCCCAAGAGCGGTATAAGATTCATCTTTCTCTTCGACATAAGCCTTATATCAAAAATTAAAGGATATTCATCAATACAGACCATTTACGCACATCCACTTCATATATGCAAGGATAATTTTCCTTATGTATATGAGGATATATACCAGTGCTTTGTCCAGATAAGGAATGAGTACTTTAACAAGACTGAATTTGCCGACTTAACCATCTATTCGCTGCTCATCCAGATTCTTGTAAAGCTTGGATACAATCATGTCAATTCCTTTAATGACGAGAATCCGGGCAGGATGGAAAGCCAGAAAAAATATGTCAAAAAATTCACTGAGCTTATGGATTACATAGATGAGCATTATATGGAAGACCTGACCTTGGAGAATATAGCGGACGAGATAGGCTTCAGCAAATTTCACTTTTCAAGGCTTTTTAAGCAGTATACCAATTTTACATTCTGTGACTATCTCACACACAGACGCATAAAGGCTGCACAGGCACTTCTGTGCAACGAAGAACTTTCAATAACGGAAATCGCCCTTCAAGCAGGCTTTTCCAGTATCTCCACTTTTAACAGAATATTCAAGCAGGAGACCGGATATACTCCAAGTGAGTACCGCTCCAAGTCTCCCGCAGCAAGAAGAAAGCTGACATACTGAGACTGCTCCCGGTATGCCAGCTTTCATATTTAAAGAATTATAATTTTTACAGTCCTTTTCCTGCTTTGATTATGCCTTGCCGACCGAAGACATTCTGTATCTGAATCTGTTAAACTCGGCATGTCCTCCTATTTCACGCGTGGCAAAATTGAAAAGTCCGACACGGCAGCCTGTGAAATGATCCACCTTGTAATACAGATTATGCTTTCCTCCGACCTGAACATACTCACCGTCCTTTTCATAAAAGAACTGTGCCGTATCCACCATATCGTCAAAGTCCGCTTTAATTCTCAGCTTCACAACAGTACCTTCAAGAAGCATTCTTTCCTGCATGGTTCCCGGCATGTAATCAGGCAGAACCTCTGCTATTGAATTCTCATCAATGCTCCGCGTAACAACTACAAGATAATACCTGTTAAGCTCCTTAGTGACACCTATATATCCATAGCAGCCCTGAAGGAGACATAGACCTGCACAGTCACCATCCTTCATTGAATCCGCATTAAGCTCCACTGACACGTCCGTGTACGGCTGAATACACCTTTGCGTCAAGGTATTACGCGCCTGGATAAGATTCGTGCTTATCTTTCCCGTCTTTATGCAGAAGCCTCCGATATCATTAATCCACCACAGCTTATCCGCCGGCTCATGATTCCACTGCCACTGTTTTTTCAGGATATATCTGCCTATGTCATCCTTTGCATAATCAAAATTATCCGATGTCACAACAGGCTCATACATATAATCCGGTCTTGTACTCCTAACTGTAAATTCAGGAATGAACTTTTTACCGCCGGCAAATACAGGAGCTCCGTTCTTAAAGCTCACAGGCACCAGCACAGGCATTCTTCCAACAGCTCCGCGATCCTGGAAAAGCACTGAATACCAGTCTCCCTCCGGTGTATCGACAAAGCCTCCGCCGGCAATCCCTTGATAATTGTAGCCATTATCCGTACACATTACAACACCACCGGTAAATTCGCCGTCAATGGTATCTGACCAAAAACAGTATTGTGTCCTCAGGGCATTGCCCTTCTTCGGCCAGTTCATAACACTTATATAATATCTTCCGTTAATCTTATGTATATGGCTTCCGTTGTAATACACATATGCAGGTTCATCACTTGTAAGTATCTTTTTGAATAATCCTCCCTCAAGAAAATCAGACAAATCCGGCTTCATCTCCTGAAGGTATATGTTCTTATAGCCATATACAATATACACCCTGCCATCATCATCAAACAAAATCGAACAGCCGTATATTTCCTGATTTATTCTGTGCACATTCCATGGTCCTTCGGCATGTTCGGCGGTATACAGGTACGCATAATTCATATCACCGGAACAAAAACATGCATAAAATAAACCATTATGATATCTGAGGCAGCCTCCATCCATGCCATGCCCATAGAAGCTCTGCTCTCCCTGCATCGTCTGCCTCGGTGTGCTCTCAAGCCTATCAAAAAGATGGCTTATAATCTCCCAGTTCATTAAATCATACGATTTTAATATGACGCCGCCCGGCATAAAATGCTTGGTTGTACAGAGCATATAATATGTATCCCCGACGCGTATAACATCCGGCTCAGGAAAATCGCTCATTAAAAGTGGATTAATCACTGTATTCCTCCTGCAACAAACTCATGTATTGGCATTTCATAAAGCCCACACAAAAATAACAAATACTATTTCTATTATCGTAAAGCTTTTTATTTTCCTATATACTCAGTCTCTTTTCTGCCAAGGTATGACCTTTTACTTTCGCCTCCGTCACAATAAATACCAATCTGCTGTAACACCATTCCAGGCTCCATCGCGTACACTGTGAGCATATATCTTCCCCTTTCAAGACCTTCTTTTACATCTGCTGTCCTTATCTGTGAAAGCACACCCTCACACCAGCGGATATCTGAGTTCTCCCCTGCCCTGTAATCCTTATGAAGCACCTCGACATCATGGACTTTCTGGTTTTGTGCACTATCATATTCCTCCTTTGTCTGAATAGAATATGCTAGTGTAAATGCCCTTCCCTTTATGAAAGGATTCGATGGTGTCATAAAGAACCGGATTACATATTCTGCCGGCTTTTTCACATCGAAGCAGTAGGTCACACGCGGTGCCTCCTCATAATTCCCGGCTTTAAAGGTCACCGGAAATGCCTTCAAGCCCGCGCCGTATTTTCCGTAATCTGCAAGCACCTTAAGCTCTGCCTGTGTATTGTCCAGTCTGTAATAGTGGTCTGCCCTGATAATTGTTGTATTTTTCTGTGCCGTGAATAAGCATCCGTCCGATACGCTCTCCTTGCTTTCACCCTTAGCCCTGATATCGACAATCACAGTTGTAACACCGTCCGATATCTTAAGTGAAGCCCTGCTCTCACAGTCCTCACATAACAGACTCTTGTCCACCGATATCTCAACCTCTGCAAGGTCCTCCACTTCTCCCTCGGTGCCGGAGAGCTTAAGCCACCCAGGAAGCTCCATCCCGTTTCCTGTTATTGTATAGCTGAGAATCTCCCTTCCATCGTTTGCAATCTCAATCCGCACATTGTTCTCACCCGGATATAGGAAATCATCTATGGTCATAACCATCGGTGCCCCATAGACCTTGTCATACAATGCAGGCTCATCGCTCCTCGATACATTCATTCTGGAACCATCAACCGGATATACCTCGCACAGAACCGGCATTCTGCACCCATCCTCATTCCATTTTGTAAAGCCTATATGAGAAGCAAGCTGCATTCCATTCCACTTGCCATCCATAAATTCAGAAAACTCATTTATATATTCCTTGTCGATTGCCATACAGTTTTCTGCAAGCTTCCTGTACTTATTTGCAATCCTTCTGCCCTGTGAAGCATAATGATGATTCAGCGACGCATACAGATTAAGCTTCACATTATTCATAGATGCCATTGCCGGGTAGTATACCATGCTGTAAAATGCCTCTTTATCCTTCCTGTCAAGGATATTATACACTTCCCTTGCACAGGTGCAGACCCTGTCAGCCCTTTTTAAAAGCTCTGCTGCCTCGTTAAAGCTGCAGCCATCATAAATCTGTGGATTGAGCGATTCAGGACGTCTTAAATAGTTGATTTTTATATACTCATTCAGGACAAAATCAATCTTTTTTCTAATAAGCGTGTCCGCAGCCGCAAAATTCTCACCGCTCCACTTTTCAATATACTGGTGATAGCTGTCGGGATTAGAACTTCCCCACTTATCATAATCATACGCCATGGACATAAAGTAGCTAAGCGGCACTTCGTGGAACTTCAAATCACCCACATTAACTATCCATACATCCCTTATGCCCGAATCGTACACCTGACTCATCTGCTCCCATATAAGCGAAAATGGTGTTGAGTCGACCCATTCATACGAAACAGGTCCCCCATGGTAGTCAAGATGATAGTACATTCCGAACCTCTTTCCGGTATTTCTCATCCTTTCGGTAGGAAGTGTTCTTGTATAACCGAAGTTATCCTCACACAGCATACATATCACATCATCAAGCTCACTCCACTCGCATAAGCCCTCATTTTCCTCATCGCCGTAATAGTACTGTTCCACCTCTTTATACAGCGCCAGTAACATCGGCGGCTTGTCCCTGTACGGCTTGACATAGGTATTTATAAGCTCCTTCTGCTTAGTGATAATCTCTTTTAACAGCTCCACATTATCCCGTATACCTGAGTCATCACCCAGCATCGACGTGTCACGCTCACCTCTCATGCCAATCGTGATAAGATTATCGTACCTTCCGCTCCTGATAAGAGCATCCCTCCAGTAATTGATAAGCCCTTCCCTGTTGGTTGCATAGTTCCACGCGTTTCCGTACTTCGTCCCTTCGCCTCTTACCTTGTCCCACTCCTCGCTTGCCCTTAAGCATGGCTCATGGTGGGAATATCCCATTACAACACCCAGCTCATCCGCCAGCTCCTCGTTAGCACTTCCCGGTCCGTCAAGCGGAAAAGAGGCGCTCCACATTGCCGGCCACATGTAATTTCCCTTCATTCTAAGGAGGAAAATGAATATCTTCTCATATGCCTTCGCATTAAAGCCTCCGAAATGCTCACACACCCAGTTGCCAAAGCAAGGCCACTCGTCATTTATGAAGAAGCCTCTGTACTTCACACTTGGCTCCTTGGACACCGTAAAGAAATCCTCCCCAATGGCAATGTTCTTCTTTTCGACAGGCCTGACATCTCCCATATATTCAAAAGCCGTTACCCCGATGTACTCCGAAAGCGAAAGCATTCCGTATATTGTGCCTCTCTTGTCACTTCCGGCTATCACAAGTGCCCTGTCCACTCCGTCAAATGGTGCTTCAACAAGAAATGTGGTATATACCTCCCACTTTCCCGCAATACATTCCGGATTGAACTTTCCGTCCCTTTCAAGTCTTGAAAGCATATCGCTTTTGCCATATACAGCACATATTATAAGCTCTTTTCCGGTATAACTTTCCAAGCCGCTCTCGTCAATAACCTCTGGTTTTTTCCGGCATACCGAACATATATCGTCCGCAAGTACATTGGCAATTCTTCTTATTCCGCTAAAGGCCTCCCGCTCAACAAGAATCGGAACAGTCCTTTCACCATCAACTATCGAAAAACCCATATACCTTCTCCTTATCTTCCTTATAATCATTCAGGTAATTGCGATACTCAAATTTACTGGTAAACAGTTATGTACTGAGTTTCTCAATTACCTAACCATCACTCCACTGCCGGAATCTTATCGTACAGCATCGCCCCCGCATACGCCGGCTTAGGTTCATTCTTCTCATCAAAGAGCAGCGGATACTCACCGCTCCTCCATGTATTCTTGTCATTGATTCCCCATACTGTCACGCTTGTTATGTTATAGCCCTCCTCGCGTAACTCCTTAAGTCCGCTAAAAAGCACCTTATATTTTCTTCCCTGTGTCTTGATATTGCTGTCCGTCTTCTCATCCATTCCCATATCAAGCTCAGTTATCTGCACCTCATAGCCTGCCTCACAGAATTTCTTTACCGCTCCAAGGTACTTGAAGTGAATATCATCTGTGATACTAAGATGTGACTGCATTCCGATGCCGTCTATAAGTCCTTCCTCCTTAGCCTGTGCAAGATGTGTGAGGATTGAATCGACCTTATACATGCAACCATAATCATTGTAAAAAAGCTTCATGTAATCCGGTGCATATTTTCTCGCAAACACGAACGCCTGATAATAGTAATCCGCTCCCACTGTATCGTACCACTTGTTCTTTTTCATGCGGATGCCGTCCTCATCACCGTCACCTGTATCGAACGCCTCGTTGCAGACGTCAACCGCATATATAAGCTCCGGATAGTTCTCATCAAAATAAGTGAGAACCGTCTTTATGTAATTTTCCATTCTCGCAAGCATAACGTCCCTCGAAACAAGAGCTCCATTATCCGTGTAGTCCTCCGTGAAAAACCAGTTCGGTGTCTGGCTGTGCCATACAAGTGTATGAAGTCTTATCTTAATTCCATTATCAAGTGCAAACTTAATCGCCGGAGCACAGCTGTCGAACTTCACAACAGGGTTGGTATATGTTTCCTCAAGATTCGCCTGACATGCCGCCTTATCAAGAAGCGCATCCGGCTTCATCTCATTCTCACATGTCATGCTGTTAAAATTGTCAAGTATCGTTGCACGAAGCTTCTTTCCCTCATTCTTTACTATGCTGCCAGGGAGTGCAACTCCAACCATGAAATCATCCTTATAAAACTCATACAGTCCCTGCTCAAACTCATACGTCTGAGCGGTGGTCTCCGTGGTCGTTGTTGTCTGTGTCTCCTTCTGCTCCTGTGTTGTTGTCTGTACCTGTGAAGCTGTATCCTGTGTTGCTGCCTCCTGCGAAGAAGTCCCCTCATGCGTTGATGTCTGCGTTTCACCTGCTGCCTCTGTGGTAATGCCATTCTGTGTGTCCGCATCTGCGGCACACCCCGACATCACCAATGCCGCTGCTATAGTTATGGCAGCTACCGCCATTGTACCTTTTCTCATTATACCTTCTCTTTTCACTCTCATTCCCCCATTCATATATATTTGTGAAGCCTTCCCCTGTTGGGACGCGGTGTCAGACCCCTGTCCCAAACCGGGACAGGGGTCTGACACCGCGTCCCAGGCTATGTTTACCTCACAACTCCGAAGCCGAGAATTGTAAAATCCTTGTTCTCGTCACCTTCCGCCATCCTTACCTCAACATGGCAGAGTGCCTGCCCCCTGTCCGAAAAGCAGATAAGCGGATTGCAGTGTGTCCAGCCATTCTTTCTCGGATCTGCTGTAAGAACCTTCTCCCCATCCACGAACACCTCTGCCTTTCCGGCATCCGCTGAGGCTGAATCCTTGTTAATCATAATGAGTGAGCGGCACCTTATATCAAATTCCATCGGGCGTCCACTTCTGTCATACTTCCAATTATATGGAAATTCCGGTGTCGTTTCAATGTCCATATCCATCTCAACACACTGGAGTTCATCATCAATACGATTGAAGCCGCCCATGTCAAAGTTCCACACAATATCCATTGTCGGAAGGTTCTGCCTGTCAAAGAGTTCCACCTTCTCGAAGCTATTTCCGTAATGTGGTGCAATACTCTCATTGTCAAAGGCCGTATCTCCGATAGCTTTAAGTGCTTCCTTCAAATCCCCGCCTGCTGTTTCAAGAGCCTTCTGCGCTTTAATGTCCACTTTTTCAAAAAGTGTGCCCAGACAGTCTGCCATAACCTTATGTCCGGCATTCGTCGGATGAAAACAATCATAGAAGTACTGATTCTTAGTGATAATTCTTCTTGCCGCATCATAAAACTGCGGTACAACGCACTCCTTCACACTAACCATAGGGAGCTTATAATTGAAACCTACCGGTCTTAATCTCTCCTCAAGATTGTAATCATCCGAAAATACAGAAAACAGTAATACTACAGCCGGCTCATTTTCGGACATAAGAATCTTTCGGACAAGCGATTCATAGCATACACCGTTCGTTTCATCCCCCGCATCATTTACTGCGAACTCGACAACTACTATATCCGGCTGCACGGTAAAATTCCTGAGGACATCCCTCTCGTATCTTATCATTCCAAGCTCGGACGGTGTTCCCCCGACTCCTGCCTTTATGTAATGAATGTTATCTCCATCACCGAACATGCCACAAAATGCCTTGTAGGTCTTATATGCATAGCACTCCGTGTTGATTGGAATTGCCCCTGCTCCCTGTGTTATGGAGCCGCCGATGAATGCAATCGTTACATCCTGTCCTGCCCTTGCCTTACACAGTGCCTTCTCAAGCCTTTTTGTATCCCCAAGGTTCACCAGTGAAGCTTCAAGCATCCTTTTGTATTCTGCCGACCCAAAATCAATATCATTCTCCTCCGGCATCTCAGGTGCCGAATAACCATCATTCAGATAGAGCCTGACCGAAACCTTGGCAAACCTTCCTGCCTCCTTCATCTCGAACCTTATCTGTCCAATAATGTCATCATCAGCAGACCACTCAACATCACTCAGCTTGACAATATTCTCCATGCCGTCTGCCACTACCGTCTTTCTTATTGAGGTTCCTGATACATAAGGATCCGTCTTTCCGTACATCTGGAAAACGAAATCCACCGCCTCAGGCTTTTCCATCTCAACAGTCACACCGATACTGTACACCAGCTTTTTAAAATCCTCTGTTTTTACAAGCATTGAAAGCATGCCATCATCTTCAATTCCGCCGACAAGCTTGGCACTGTTCACAATTCTTCCATCACTCTGATACAGAAACTGGACACCACCGCCCGACTGAGCCGGTGAACCGAATATGTCCTTATTTCTCATTATATAGAACCCCATGCGCTTCTTTTCCGGGTCCTTAGGTGCTGCTACTCCCATCTTTATTCTCCATTCTTAATAGATTCTGTAATTTCCGCTGAGCGCTAAGAATGCGAAGAAATACAGACAATTGTCATAATATCTCCACCTTCCGTTTCTTAGCTCGGTGTGGTAAAAACGCTCTATCCACTCCCTGCTTATTGAAATGTCCTTCACAGCAAGAGAGCCCTGCGCTATCGTAGCCGGAAGCCCGGTAGGATGAAGTGCATACGAGCCTACCTTAGAGCCATCGACCTCATATATTGAAAAGCTGTTCCTTCTGCCATCCTCCGCAAGGAAGCGCTGTATATTCTCTGCCGCCCTGCACTGTCCTACATCAATCCCGAACCACTCATAGTCAAGACCTATGTTGGCGACTGTTCTGTATGAATCACTAAAAAACCAGTCATGTCTGTCCTTTGTCCACGGAAGTCCTCTTCTCATAGGGCTGCCATCAAACTCAGCATATTCCGCCGAAAACCCGGTGACAGGATTACAAGCCTTTACAAGATACTCACGGCTTGCCTTAGCTGCCTCCTTAAAGAAAGCTCTGTCCTCCTCATAAGCCCACAATGCGAACAGCTCATAAAAATGTGGAAGGTGATATGATGGGTCGGTAAAATCCACCCCCGGAACGAAAAGTATCTGATGATTCTCTCTGTTCCACATAGGCTCACCCGGTCTTCCGTTCTCACCCTTATGTATACATGCATGAAGTATATCGCAGGCTTCCTTCTCGTAGTTGAATATTCCCTCGCCGTTCCCCCAGCGGTGTGAGGCAAAAAGCAGTGCCATTGCAAAGAACTCTTCACCGTCCGGTGCGGGACCATAGGCATTCTTCTTTCCGTCCGTCGCACATGACCATGCAAAATATCCCTCGTTCTCCCCTTCACTCATCCACATATATGTCTTAGCCCATTTCCAGATTCTGTCAAATTCCTCTTTCATATCAAGCTGGACACATATCATCATTCCATATGACATTCCCTCTGTCCTTACGTCATTATTACCGGTATCACAAATATAACCCATATCCGTACCAACCGGATAATAGACCCTCTCATCATCCCCACCATAAAAATAATAGTCCTTGATGTCCTCAAGTCTCTGTGCTATATCATTTTCTCTTATGCCTACTTCCGTAAACATATTTCTGTATTTCTTTCCCTCGAACTGATTTGCCATGCTGTTTCTCCTTAATAAAATATACTGATTTTATTCTATAACAGCATGGATTTATTAGCTTATTAAAAACTGTCAAGTTATCATCAATTATTGCTAAAACAAAAATGCCATTCACATATCTTCACGATGTGAATGGCACTTTTGAATGCATATTATTCTAAAATATATTTACCACGGATTAGCTATATGCTCCGTAACGCATGACTGTCCTTCCTCGACGAGTTCTAACGCTTCTGTGGCAATGCTCCTGTCTATTTTCCCATAATATTTTTAAGTGTCTCGATAAACAGTCTGTTATTTTCCATCGTACTGACTGACACACGGCATATTCCCGGTGCGGATATCATTATTCCCGCTTCCATCAGCTTAGCCCGCACAAGCTGTGCGTCTATGTGAGGGTCAAACAGAATGAAGTTCGTCTGGGAGTGATATACCTTGCAGCCTAATTTCTCCATCTCCGTCTCCAGGTAGGTCATTCCTTCGACGAGCTTTTTCTTAACCTCCTGATAATACTGCTGATCGGCAAGTGCCGCAATTGCTCCCGCCTGACCTGCCTTGCTTATCATCGCACTCGGACACTTCTCTATGGCAGCGATTAGCTCAGGCGCCGCGAGGGCATAGCCGACACGCACACCTGCCATGCCGTAATACTTTGAAAATGTCTTTAGAACTATAATCGGCTTATCAGGCAGCTCCTTTATGAGCGGATACATGCTCTGACAGTCCTCCGCCGTCGCAAACTCAAGATATGCCTCATCCATCAGCACAATCACATCATCGGGAACCTTCTTTATAAACTCGATGACCTTCTCCCTGCCAACATAGGTTCCTGTCGGGTTATTAGGATTACACACAACGATTATCTTCGTTTTCTTGGTTATCGCCTTGTAAAGACCTTCGAGGTCATAGGTCTTATCCTCATTTAACGGAACCACAACCGGAACTGCCTGCCGTATCTGTGCCATGTCTATAAATGCCGCAAAGGTCGGGCACATAAGCACCTCGTCACCCGGATTTAAAAATGCACAGCCTATCGTCTCGATAAGCGGGCTTGAGCCTGCCGAGGCAGCCACATTCGCAAAGTCAAGACCATAGAAATCCGCGATGGCTTTCTTTAGCGCCCCCTTCCCGAAATCCCCATAGAAGTTGGACTTTTCCGTCTCCTCCTTCATAATCTCAAGAGCCTTAGGTGACATTCCATAAGGGTGCTCGTTAAATCCCATTCTGATAAGTTTTGAAAAATCCACATTTGCCGTCACATTGCTCGCCCTGCGGCTTGCAGGCTTCTTTGCTGCGCTCTCGCTCATTAATTTTTCAATGTCCATAAATTTAATCCTCCCTATTCTGTAAGACTCTTTTTTGATATATTGATCAACCTTTTTGCGGGTATCTCCTCGCCGTCCGTAAGCCTTGATAATCTTCTCATCTCATGTAAATACATAAATAATACCACTATAAGCGAGCAGCCGTCAGAGACAGAGTTAGCATAGAGTACACCCTTAAGTCCCATAAACTGCGGCATTATAAGCATCGCCGGAATGAGAAAAAGTCCATGTCTGGAAACTGACACGAAGGTTGCAACCTGTGGCTTTCCTATCGAGCTGAAATACATGCTCACAAGCATCTGGAAGCCTCCGAAAAGTGCGAACATCTTGCAGGCTCTCATCGCCATCGCCCCATAGCTTATAAGAGCTTCATCTCCTTTTCCGAACAGGCTGCAGACGAACTCAGGGGCAAGCATCATCGCCGACCATATGACTATCGCGAACACGCCTGCCATAGCCTGCGAACAGAGTGACGCTTTCTTTACTCTCGAATAATTTTTCGCCCCGTAGTTGTAGCTTATCAGCGGCGACACCGCCTGATTAATTCCCGATGTCATTGAGACGATGAAATTGTCAACCGTGTTCACAATTGCGACCGCCGATATGCACAGCTCACCTCCGCCGATAAGTGAATACACCGGATCTAAATCTCCGTAATATTGAAGTGATTTGTTCAGAAGAATATTGGTGAACAACGACAGCATCTGAAATATGGATGGTGCAATTCCCATCTTAGCTATATAGATCATCTGCTTTATATCGGCCACGCCAAAGCCCGCCCATCTTAGTGAGCTCTTTCCCGTAAGGAAGAACGCCGCACTGAACGCTGCCCCCATAAGCTGGCTCACTATCGTGGCGATGGCAGCTCCTGCGACACCCATTTTAAATACGATTATCAGGAGTGCATCGAGCACTATGTTAAAGAACGCACCAACGATATTTGCAAACATTGAGTACTTTGCCGCTCCCTCGGTTCTGATTATCGCCGCGAGCCCCTGGTTTAACATGTTAAAAACCTGGCCGCAGGTGACAATCTTCAGATATATGACCGCATACCGGAAGGTTTCTGTCCCCATCTTTGCACCGCACACTCCGACGAACGGTTCAGCAAATATGAAGAACAGCACCGACACTATAAGTGCCATTCCTATCGCCTGGATTATGATATTTGTAAAGAGCTTGTTGGCCTCCTCGTAATCCCTGCGCCCCATAGTGAGCGCTAAAAGAGAGGTGCCGCCGACCGTGATGAACAGCGAGAGAGCTATTATCACATTGTTGAACGGCGCCAGCACAGATATTCCTCCAAGTGCCGTGCGCCCAACGAAATTTCCGACAAATATCTGGTCGACCGTGCGGTAAAGATATGTAGTTAAGGTTCCAAGAAGCCCCGGCACCGCCATTGAGACAAGCAGTGGAAATATCGGTGCACTTCCCATTTTCAGTGTTCTCTCATTTACCGCCATCAGCATCAGCCCTTTCCGTTTATCACGCTTGTCGGATGTCCTTCAATCCAGTTTTTAAGATTTTCCGCCGCTATCCTCACCGTCCTGTAGCGCGCCTCCGCAGGAGCCCATGCCATGTGAGGCGTTATAATCGCATTCGGGCAGTCCATAAGCGGTATCCTGCCGGTAATCGGCTCATTGCACACGACATCAAGCCCTGCCGCATATATCTTTCCTGAATTCAACGCCTCGACTAAATCGTCCTCGACAATGATGTCGCCTCTCGCAGTGTTAATTAAGATTACACCATCCTTCATCTTAGCAATGACATTCTTGTCAATCATTCCTCTGGTCTCGTCAGTCGATGGACAATGTATTGATATTACATCGGCTCTGCCAAGGAGCTCATCAAGCGGAACCTGCTCGATAAAATCATACTCCGGACCCGTCTTTTTGTGGTGGTTGTAGGCTATAACCTTCATTCCAAAGCCTGCTGCCATCTTAGCCATGCACAGCCCGATTGCCCCAAGTCCGATAATTCCGATTGTTTTCTCATACAGCTCAATCTGTCTTATCTGCCTTGGAAGATTTCTTCCCATCATCACATTTTTGTGCTCGTCGCACGCTTCGCGGTACATATCGCTCAGCACATCAATTCTATGGCAGATATTCATAAGAAGCGCCATCGCATACTGCGCTATAGTCACGTTCCCATATACGGTATTGGTAAATGTGACCCCGTGTCTTTTGGCGCACTGCGCATCAATTTTTCCGAAGCCGTGGGCTGTCGTTGCGATATACTTGAGCTTTTTGTGCCTGTCAAAAAAATCGTCCGTGTAGAACTCATCTTTTATCCACACACCGATAAGCGCATCAGCGTCCCCGGCTATCTCCTCCATCTTCTCGTAATCAAAACCTTCCCTCACCACAAGCTCATCAACCTGCGGTATTTTCCCGATTTCTTCTCTCCATAGGGCGACGAGCTCATCTCTTGACGGATACCCGGTCGTCTCACCCTGACACACAACAACTTTCATAGTGCCATTACTCCTTTCACCTCAAACCTACGCCTCATTTATGCCCTGCATCGCATCATATCCCGTCTCGCCGGTTCTCACTCTCACACAGTCTCTCACATCATAGATAAATATCTTGCCATCACCGATATGTCCTGTGTAGAGAACCTTTCTCGCTGTTGACACGACCGTCTCGACAGGAACCTTGGCAACAATTATCTCAACCTTCACCTTAGGAAGGAGCTGTATATCTACCGGCACACCTCTGTAGTACTCTGTTGCACCCTTCTGGATACCACAGCCGAGAACCTGTGTAACCGTCATACCCGTAACGCCTATATCATTCATGGCATCCTTCAGCTCCTCGAACTTGGACTGTTTTAATATAATATCAATTCTTGTGAGCACACCCTTACTGTCAGCAGCCCTGTAATCAGATGCAGCCGCGATTGGAATTGCCACATCCACCGGGACGTCTGTTGGCTTTTCAAGACCGCTGACCTGTGCAAATTCGCCTGTAAGCGAGTCTACCTGAACATTCGGAAGGAAGTCCGCATATGCATTTCCGAGTCCGTGCTCATTTGTGTCAAGTCCTTCAATCTCCTCACGCCTTGAAACGCGCAGTCCCACTGTCTTATCTACAACTTTAAACAGGATAAACGAAGTGATTATAACCCATATCATAACTGTTATCACGCCGAGAAGCTGGACTCCGAAAAATCCAAAGCCCTTTCCGTAGAACAAGCCCTCCGGCTCCGACAAAAGACCTGTCATGATGGTACCTATCATACCACATACGCCATGTACGCTTATGGCGCCCACCGGGTCATCAATCCTGCACCTTCTGTCTATGAACTCGACTGCGAGCACAATCGCAATACCGCACACCAGACCGATGAACGCCGCCCCTGCCGGGCTTACCACATCGCAGCCTGCGGTGATTCCTACAAGTCCGGCGAGTGCTCCGTTAAGCGTCATTGACACGTCCGGTTTTTTGTATCTTATCCATGTAAAAATCATGGTTGTCACACTCGCAGCCGCCGCACTCAGATTGGTATTCATAAATATTTTCCCCGCGAGTGCTATGTTGTCGCCCTCCATGTTCACCGTGGAGCAGCCGTTAAAACCGAACCAACAGAACCAGAGAATGAACACACCGAGCGCACCTATCACGATATTGTGTCCCGGTATCGCCTTGGAATTGCCGTCCTTGTCATACTTGCCGATGCGCGCTCCGAGCATCTTAGCACCCACAAGTGCCGCAACACCGCCAACCATATGTACCGCAGTCGAACCTGCAAAATCATGGAAGCCAAGCTGTGCCAGCCAGCCGCCGCCCCATATCCAGTGCCCCGACATCGGATAGATAATAAGTGAAATCACCGCGCTGTAGATGCAGTATGCGGAAAATTTCGTTCTCTCTGCCATCGCTCCCGACACTATGGTAGCACTTGTAGCACAGAACACTGTCTGGAAAATAACATAGGTCCATATTGATACACCGTTTGGAAGAATACTGTCATAATTTCCCGTTATGAAAAAATCAAGTGTTCCTATGACTGTTCCGCTCCCGAACATTATTCCAAATCCTACGAACCAGTATATTACCGTACCTATTGCCAGATCGAGAAGATTTTTCATAATAATGTTTCCTGAATTTTTGGCTCTTGTAAAACCCGCCTCCACCATGGCAAAGCCCGCCTGCATGAAGAAAACCAGTGCCGCACCTATCAGCACCCATATTGTATTAACCGCTGATAATTCTGACATCTCTTACACCTTCCTTCCCTTCTACTCCGCATTCGGATTGGTTATTCTCTTTAGAAATCTCTGTGTCGACGGGTGTTTCGGCGCAACCAGAATTTCCTCCGGCTTTCCCTCCTCGACAACGACTCCGCCCTCCATGAACACAACTCTCGAGGCGACCTCCCTGGCAAATGCAATCTCATGTGTGACTACAATCATCGTAATCCCTGTCTGTGCCACCGCCTTGATTGTGTTTAACACCTCGCCCACAAGCTCCGGGTCGAGCGCCGAGGTCGGCTCATCAAAAAGAATAACGTCCGGGTCAAGTATCAGCGCTCTCGCAATTCCGGCTCTCTGCTGCTGACCTCCTGAAAGCTGTGCCGGATAGAAATCGCATCTTTCCTCAAGCCCTACTTTTTTCAATATTTCACGGCTCATCGCCTCGGCATCGGATTTCTTGAATTTCTTTACCGTGACAAGACCCTCCATGACATTCTCAAGTATTGTCTTGTTCGCAAAAAGATTGTAGTTCTGAAAAACCATCGCGGTCTTTCTTCTCAATTCTATAACCTGTGACTTTGAATGTTTCTTTGCGTCCACCTCAAAGCCGCTCACCGATATGCTTCCCTCATCAGCCGCATCAAGAAAATTTATTGTCCTTAGAAGTGTTGTCTTGCCTGAACCGGACGGTCCGAGAATTACCACAACCTCCCCTTTTCCGATGCTCATGTTGACACCCTTTAATATGTGATTGCTGCCGAAGGACTTCTGTATATTTTTAAGTTCAACCATCTCCGCCATAGTGCCGACCTCCTTTTTATTAAACAGATTTCTGAAACTCCATTTTGTTAAACATATTTCTAAAAATTTCTTTCCGGAGCTTAATTAAACACAGTATTTTGTCTGCACCGTCAAGCTGCCACAGCTCTGAACTTCTTCAGATTATTCTCCACAGTCCTGAATATCTTATTGAAGATAAAACTGATAAGCTCATATATTATCGTGGTCATTATGTACGCCTCAATGAAGTTGAGTGCCGGCATCGCCAGGAGATTGGCCGTAGCCGTAATCTCGTAAACACCGACGTAGTAGGCAAGCGAGGTTCCCTTCACAAGCCCTAAGAAAAGTCCGCTCAGGTTAGGAAGTGCTATCGCCATCGCCTGAGGAAGGACAATCCTTACAAGTGCCTGTGTCTTTGTCATTCCCACACTGTAGGCTGCCTCCATCTGCCCCTCATCGACCGCCGCGAGTGATGAACGGAATATCTCCGACGCATACGCCGACTGCTCAAGCACCAGAGCTATGATGGCATAAGCAACTGCAGGCACCGCATCGACATTTATCTCCCTGCCAATGCTTACACCATAGCTGTAGATGATATTCGGAAGTGCATAATAGGATATGTACAAAAGAATTATCATCGGCACACCTCGCAGAAACGAGACATACACCGCAAATATCTGTGAAAGCACCGGAACCTTATTTTTTCTTATAAGAGCAATTCCAAGTCCGAGCAGCCAGCCTATAACCGCCGATGCAAAAGCCATGAGAAGTGTTATAGGTATGGCACCGAGAAGCTTCGGGATTGACTCTGCAATAAATCTGAAATTAATAATCATACGCTGTTCCCCCTTTCCCGTTATTTTTTAGCTTGCCGCCTGTTTTCTGCCCTTGGTATACATTTTCTCAACAAGCTTTGTAAGCTTCTCAAGGATAAAGCACACCGCCCAGAATATAAGCCCTGTCGCTATATAAATTTCCAGTCTGTTGGTTCCGTAGCTTGCCGAGCTTAGCGCCCTTGCCCTTCCAAGAATATCTATGACACCGATTGTGAATGCAAGTGAGGTCTCCTTAAAGAGCATTATGATGTTGTTTCCAAGCGTCGGAATAGCTACTCCTAACGCCTGCGGAAAAACAATCCTTCTGAATGCCGTAAACGGTTTCATTCCGACACTGTATGCTGCCTCCCTCTGTCCCTTGTTCACGGAAAGATACGCTGCCCTCATCATCTCAGCCATGTTTGCCGATGTGCTTAGTGCAAGACACGTAACTATGTAGGTGGTCTTGCTTATGCCGCTCATGTTGACCCCGATTGCATTCATAAGCTGCGGAAGTCCAAGGTAAAGTAAAAATATAAGCACAAGTGTCGGGATACCCCGCATGAAGGATATCCACCCCTTCGTCACCGCCCTTGCCACCTTATTTTTGCTCAGTGCGCCGAACGCAACCAGCGCACCGATTATCAAAGAGAAGAGCAGTGACAGAAGAAGTATCTCTATGGTCAGTGGAAAAGCCTTCATAACCTTTGGGATATAGCTTGGTATCGATGCCCAGTCATATTTATGTCCCATAATTCTCCACTCCTTTCCACCGCTTACTTTGCCGTGATTGAAACCATATCTGCATAGAGACCGAATACATCCTCGCCGTACCACTTTTCGGAAATCTTAGAGAGTGTTCCGTCTGCAATCATTTCCTTTAAAACAGCATCTATATCATCACATAACTGCTGCTCCGTCTTAGGAAACATAAGGTAGGTATCCTCGCACATCACAACGTCCGTAAGTGTAAGATTGTCAATTCCAAGCTCAGGAACGACGCTGTCGAAGGTTGCCTTGTATGTAAGCGATGCATCCACCTGTCCGTTGGATACCTTTAAAAATGTGTCTGCCGTTGACTGGTCAGATACAGCAACAATATTAAGCTCCTGACCCGGATGTGCATCATTGTATGCCATGAGCATCTGATACTCGTAGGCACTTGGATTCTGCTCCATTGTCTTTCCTGCCATATCCGCCATGCTTGTTATTCCCGAATCAGCTTTGACAGCAAGGCTCATAGGTGACAGGCAGTAGTACTGGCTTGGGAAAAGATACTTCTCCTTTCTTGCATCAGACTGCACAAGCTGATGTGAAAGAAAATTGATTGAACCTGAATCAATCGAAACAATAAGCGTCGAAAAGTCCATCGCCTGAATTTCAAATTCATACTGAGGAAGTCTCGCATCGAGTTCATTAAGAACATCGATATCGTAACCTACCGAATTACCATTTTCATCCAGATAACAGAAAGGAGCAGCTCCGTTACCTGTGCCAACCACGATATGTCTCACTCCGTCTGCCGATGTTGTCGAAGCTTCCTTCTTGCTGCATGCCGTAACACCCATCACCATAATTCCAGCAAGTACAGCACAGCCTAATCTCTTTAACATATTCCTTCTCATACACAGTCCTCCTTCTTTTTCTCTTCTACATTTTCTTTTTCCTTCACAAAACAAAATATTTATGTTTTCCACAAAGCTTTTTAATTCCGCCTTTTTCCCTGACAGCGAAAAAGGCGCTTATCCTGATTGGATAAACGCCTTCGTTTATGTGTTCGTATTTTGTTTTGTTGTGGCTTATTATACAACTTCAAAATCAAAAGTCAATTCATTTTCAGAAAATATAAAAATTTTGTAAATAATGTAGAAATTCTTATTTTAACAAAGATATTTTTGTATACCATGACAATACTTTTCCATCAGAACTTAAAATAAATAAACGGATTGTAGGTTCCGCTTATTATTCTTAAGATGCACAATGTAAGCAGCCCGAGCATGACAAACATATCAAGTGCCATGAACCAGGCTTTCTTCCTCACCCTGTCATACACTCCTGCAAGTGCCCTCGAGACAAAGCCCATTCCGGCAAGTGCGGCTGCGAATGCGATTATAAGCTCCATCGACATAAAGCCGAGGCATAGGTACACTCCCGAGCCCGCCGCTGCCGCGCCGGCACTCCCATTGTATCTGCCGAACATCGCAGCTATGTACTTCCCAGCATACACTATATTGTCCGACCGGAACAGAACCCAGCCCAATATAACCGCAAGCATGGTGTACACCCAGTTAACGGGCTTAACCGGATTTCTGCCGAGCAGCTTTCCGAGAAAAAGCCTCTCGATAATCTGTAACAGCGCATACAGCAGTCCCCACGCAAGGAACGTGAAATTAGCTCCGTGCCATATTCCCGTAAGCAGAAACACGATGAATACATTTCTGTAGGTTTTTCCACTACCTTCCCTGCTGCCGCCGAGCGGAAAATACACATATTCCTTGAACCACGACGACAACGAGATATGCCATCTGCGCCAGAACTCCTGCACCGAAAGCGATGTGTATGGATAATTGAAATTTTCCTTAAATCTGAACCCGAACATTCTGCCAAGCCCTATCGCCATGTCCGAGTAGCCCGAGAAATCATAGTAAATCTGCATCGTGTACGAGAGCGCCCCAAGCCATGCCGTAAGGCTTCCCATCAGCTCAGGCTCCATAGCCCAGACAGCGTCAGCCGTAAGTGCAAACGTATTGGCGAGCAGCACCTTCTTCGCAAGCCCGCATATAAAACGTCTCTGACCCGACAAGAAGAGCGGTGCGCTCTCCTTTCTCATATCAATCTGCCTTGCCACACCGCTGTACTTGACAATCGGCCCGGCGATAAGCTGAGGAAAGAAAGATACATACAGCGCAAATTTTAGGATATTTTTCTGAACCTGCACCCTTCCCGAGTACACATCAATGACGTAGGACATAGCCTGAAAGGTGAAAAAAGATATACCTATCGGGAGCACAATCTCCTTAATTCCAAGCACTCCCGTCCGCTGCATGGAGAACATTGCCCCAAATGCCTGCCCACAGCCCATCGCTCCCGAGAACATTCCAATCATATTCTCGAGCACCACCACAAGCATATTAAAGTACTTAAACACAAAGAGCATCGCAAGATTTAACACTATTGCCAACAACAGTATGCTCCTTGCGCGCCGCCTCTCCATCAGACGTCCTGCTGTATAGTTGAGCACAATCGAAAAGAGCATGATGAGCAGATAATATATTCCACCCCATGCATAGAATATGAGGCTTGCGATTAAAAGCCACACATTCTTAAGCGTATACCTAAGCCTTCCATCCGCCACCTTGGACAGAAGCATATTTACAATCAGAACCGTTGGCAGAAAAATCCACAAAAAACTCATTGAAGCAAACAGCATTTTTCTTACCCCGCGAAAAAGCGCGTCCCCGCCTTCTTGTCCTCGCTCACCTCATACAGAAGCTCCGGCTTATCGCCGTTAATTATCACCATATCTATTCCGTTCTCATTCGCGATTGATGCCGCCTTTAGCTTGGTCGCCATGCCACCCGTTCCGAGCTTGGAACCTGCGCCTCCCGCGAGTGCCCTTATCTCATCGGTTATTCCGTGAACCTCCTCGATAAGCTTCGCGTCCTCGTATTTATGTGGATCCTTATCATACAATCCGTCTATGTCGGACATAATCACAAGTGTATCCGCCTTCGCCACGGACGCCACTATTGCCGCGAGTGAGTCATTCTCGCCTACCTCAAGCTCAAGCTCATCTATCGCAACCGTATCATTCTCATTGACTATCGGAATTACACCAAGCTCAATAAGCTTAGCCATGGCATTCTCGACATTCCTTCTCCTGTCCTCAAGAAGAACATACTTCGTGAGCAGAAGCTGTGCAACCGTAACACCGTACTCAGAAAACTGCTTATCATACATATCCATTAGCTCACACTGTCCCACAGCAGCACATGCCTGCTTGCCGGGCGTATCCTTCGGGCGTTCCCTAAGCCCAATCTTACTCATTCCAAGTGCAATCGAACCGCTTGACACCAGTATCATCTGGTTGCCTGCGTTCTGAAGGTCAGCAATCGTCTTGACTATCTTCTCGACTCTCCTGATATTAAGATGCCCCGTCGCATAGGTCAGCGTCGATGTACCTACTTTTACTACAATTCTCTTTCCTGTCATGTCTTTTCTCCTGTTTCCTGGGACACCGGTGTCAGACCCCTGTCCCAAAACATTTTGTTTGGGACAGGGGTCTGACACCATGTCCCAAGCCCCTGTCCCAAAAATTAGAACTGGCTGTTATATAGCTGTGAATAGAATCCACCCTTCGCAAGGAGGGTATCGTGGTTACCCTGCTCTATTATGTGTCCGTCCTTCATTACAAGGATGACATCCGCCTCACGGATCGTTGACAGTCTGTGTGCTACAATGAAGCTTGTCCTGCCCTTCATCATGCGCGCGAAGGCTTCCTGAATCTTGATTTCCGTTCTGGTATCGATTGATGAGGTAGCCTCATCAAGTATGAGCATAGGTGGCAGACACAGCATTACTCTTGCGATACAAAGAAGCTGCTTCTGTCCCTGTGACAGGCTTCCTCCGTCCTCGTTCAGCACTGTATCATAGCCCTGCGGAAGTCTCTTTATAAAGCTGTGTGCATGTGAGGCCTTGGCTGCCGCAATCATCTCATCATCTGTGGCATCCGGCTTACCCATCTTGAGATTCTCCCTGATGGTTCCGTTCTTAAGCCATGTGTCCTGAAGCACCATACCGTAGGATTTTCTAAGGCTTCCTCTTGTGACATCCCTTATGTCATCGCCGGCAACCTTAATGCTTCCTGAATTCACATCATAAAAACGCATGAGAAGATTGATAAGTGTTGTCTTACCACAGCCTGTAGGTCCGACAATAGCAATACGCTGTCCCGGCTTAACAGAAAGGTTAAAATTCTCAATAAGCTTCTGCTCAGGAACATACGAAAAGTACACCTTCTCAAGCTCGACATGTCCATCCGCATTCACTGTCCTGGCATTTTCAGGCTCCGGAGCCTGAGGCTCCTCCTCTATAAGCTCCATAACTCGTCCCGCACAGGTGAGCGCATTCTGAAGCTCTGTAACAACGCCTGAAATCTCATTGAAGGGCTTGGTATACTGGTTAGCATAGCTGAGCATACAGGAGAGCTTACCGACACTGATTCTGCCATGTACTGCGAATATTGCGCCCACAAGTGCAACAAGCATGTACACAACACTATTTACGAATCTTGTCGAAGGGTTGGTTATGGATGAGAAGAAAATAGCCTTCAGGGAGCACTTCTCAAGTCTGTCATTCACCTCGTCGAACTTTTCCTTGACCTCAGCCTCCTGACTGTACGCCTTTACAACCTTTAGATTTCCTACCATCTCATCTATGATTGCTGTCTGCTCACCCCTCGTTTCAGACTGCTTCTTAAACATTGTGTATGTGTTTTTTGCAATATATGCCGCAACGAAAAGTGAGAGCGGAGTCACACACACAACAACAAGTGTGATAGGAATACTGACTGTGAGCATAAAGCCCAATGTACCAAGTATCGTTATGACACCTGTAAAAAGCTGCGTAAATCCCATCAGGAGTCCATCTGCGAACTGGTCTACATCCGCAATTACACGGCTTACAACATCACCGTAAGGATGTCCGTCAATATACTTGAGCGGAAGTATCTCAAGCTTTCTTATCGCCTCGGTACGGATATCCCTTATTACATTGTAGGTAATCTTGTTGTTGCACACATTCATAAGCCACTGTGCAAGTGCACCGATAAGGATTACCGCTATCATTGTCTTAATTATTGCAGTTATTCCTGTAAAATCAACAAGCCCCTTGTCGATTATGAGGTCAATGGCATTACCTGTAAGTATAGGCACATACAGTGTACATGCTACCGTCACCGCTGCAAGCATTATTGAAAAAATAAGAAAAACATAGTATTTCCTGATATATCTGAGCACTTTTCCAAGCGTGCTCTTGTCCTCGTTGGTTAATTTTCTTGCCTTAGCCATGTTCTTAAGCCTCCTCGTTGTTCTATATTCCACATAAACGGGTAATTCGCAATCCGCTCCGCTTCTTGCTCATAAAACAACATCTACTGCGTAGATGTTGTTTTAAACTGCGAGTTATAAATCTCTTTATATACCTCGCAATTCTCAAGAAGCTCCTCCTGTGTTCCCATTCCGACTATCTTTCCGTCGTCGAGAACGATAATCTTGTCAGCGTGCATTATGGAAGCGGTACGCTGAGATACTATGAACACCGTCATGTTTCCCGGAAGTGCAGCTATAGCCGCGCGGAGCTTGGCATCGGTAGCATAATCGAGAGCTGATGCACTGTCGTCGAGTATGAGTATATCCGGCTTTCTTACAAGCGCTCTCGCTATTGTAAGACGCTGCTTCTGTCCGCCGGAAAGATTCTTTCCGCCCTGGGCTATCTCGAAGTCGAGACCGCCGTCCTTGGTCTCAACGAATTCTCTCGCCTGCGCCACGTCGATTGCAGCCCACAGCTCCTCGTCAGTGGCATCATTTTTGCCCCATTTAAGGTTCTCACGTATTGTTCCCTTAAAGAGAACCGCCTTCTGCATTACAATTCCAACATGCTCTCTAAGCTCATCAAAGCTGTACTCATTTACATTGACACCATCGACAAGCACCTGTCCCTGTGTCGCATCGTAGAATCTGGGGATAAGTCCTACAAGTGAGCTTTTTCCTGAACCTGTACCTCCGATAATGCCGACTGTCTCACCTTTCCTGACTGAGAAATCAATTCCGGTAAGTGAGCTATCGGCGCCCTCATTGTAGCAGAGATTTACATTCTTAAACTCAACTGAATAGCCATCCTCTGATGAAGCGCTGTACCTTCTGCTTCCCTCCTCCATGGAAGACTTAATCTCGAATACGGACTGGATTCGGTTACCGCACGCAACAGCCTTGGTAACTGTTATTATAAGGTTTGCAAGCTTGACAAGCTCGACAAGTATCTGTGACATATAGTTTACAAGGGCGACAACCTGTCCCTGTGAAAGAATACCAGCATCAACGCGGAGTGCTCCAACCCAGATGAGTGCAGCTATCGCACCATTTACAATGATAAAGGTCACCGGATTCATAAGCGCTGAGATCTTTCCTACGAACTTCTGAAGTCCGGTGAGAACTGCATTTTTCTCGTCAAAATTCTCTATCTCGCTCTGTTCCTTGTTAAATGCCCTTATTACACGCACACCCGTAAGGTTCTGTCTGGTTATTCCAAGGACGCTGTCAAGCGCACCCTGAACCTTCTTAAATAACGGAATGCTCACAAGCATAATGCCGAACACTACAATTGCAAGAAGAGGAATAGCCACAACGAATATAAGTGCAGCCTTCACATCTATCGTAAAAGCCATAATCATAGCACCGAACACAATAAACGGTGAGCGCAGGAATAATCTTAGCACAAGATTGACGCCCGACTGAACCTGATTGATGTCGCTCGTCATTCTTGTTATAAGTGTCGAAGTTCCTAAGGTATCAATCTCCTTAAATGAAAGACTTTCGATATGCGCAAACAATGCCGACTTCAGCTTTGCCGCAAATCCGACAGCTGCCTTTGCCGAAAAATACTGTGCAGTGAGTGAACAGGTAAGTCCTACTATGGCAAGAACTACAAGAACAATTGCCATTCTCACGATATACGGTACATCCTTATTCTCTATACCAGTATCAATAATAGCCGCAATTACAAGCGGTACAAAAAGCTCAAATAAAGCCTCAAGCATCTTAAAAAGAGGAGCTAAAATAGTCTCTTTTTTGTACGTTTTTAAATACACAAGTAATTTTTTCATACTCTTTTTCTCCCGAATATTATCGTTTTAGTTCCCGTTATCTATATAATCAGATTTGTACAAGCTCTGTACCAGCCTAAAACAGTGGTTCATTCAAAAAGCGTGGTTACATATTTTTTCTGCCCGCCCGTCATACGGATGATGTCAACTGTCTTTTCTATATTTCCGTACGCACCTATGACATAATCACCAAGCGGTGTACTTCCTTCAAGAAACGGAAGCTTGAGTGCAATCGATGCAGCCGTCGCAAGATAGCCCTTCTCAATGGCATCCCTGATAAAATATACCGAATCATACGCGGGTCTTACCCCATCCGAAACAACAGCTCCGAACTTTTTTATAAAAGCTCCCACCATATCCGTATCCCTGTCCGCTGCCATGTTCATAGCGATATATACATCATACCCATGCGTGTCCGAATCGTATCCATACCACTCCGGCAGCCCTAAAAAGCTTCCGCTATAGCCGCATTGTTTTGCCGCAGACAGTATTTTTTCAATATCATCGACTCCCGCCGGTATGAACACATAGCCTGCCTGCGAACTCACAATACCGTCGAACAGCTCGATAAGCTTCTCATCTGTGTAATCTGAAAGCTCATGTGCATATACCGTGCTTATATTCCTGCTGCTTATCGCCGCTGCCATGTCCTCATATAGTGCCGTGCAGCGTTCATTTTCCGCCGGGCACACAAGCGCAACACTTAAATTATCATTTGAAGCCGCCAGCCCGCTTTCCAAAAACGAAGCCATGGCTTCCGTCATATATTTGTCCGAAAAACACGATTGATATATAAAATCCGCCGCCGCAACAATCGAATCATCCGTCACAGATGGTGTGATTACCGGGACATTAGCTGAGGCACTTGCCTTTACAAGCTCCTCCATTCCCTTTGAATTGTTGGTTCCTATCACCGCACACGCGCCCTCCTGTGCAAGCTGATAATAGCCCGCAACAGAATTCATATAGTCCCCGGCATCATCCTTTTTTATCAGCTCGATACTATAACCCTCAGTGAGTACTCCACCCGAAGCATTTATCTCATCGACAGCCAGTGAAACAGCCCTGTACATCTCCTCGGACTCTTCCTTTTTATCGCCGCTGAAATCTAGGAGTACTCCCAATTTCACGGTAAACGGCTCCTGTGCCGTGTCATTATCCTTCTTGCTGCACGCAGCAGCTCCCACACAGACTATGATAAGCAGGGCAAGCAGTCTCAATAACCTCAGCTTCCAGCCCTTCATCATATAACCAGCATGCGCGTGTTCACCGCTATGCGCATTCTTTTTTACTGACATAAATATTCCTTTCCTGCCATCATCCATTGAACATGTACTTCCTGCTTATACCCTTAAGCTCCACTCCGAACAGTCGACAACCCTCGTTGCAAGACCGTCATAGAAATCCGGCTCATGACAGATGAGAAGTATGCTTCCCTTGTATTCCCCCAGCGCCCTCTTAAGCTCTTCCTTCGCGTCGACATCGAGATGGTTAGTCGGCTCGTCAAGAAGCAGAACATTTGACGCGCGGTTGATAAGCTTGCAGAGTCTCACCTTCGCCTGCTCACCTCCGCTTAGAACCTGCACCTGACTCTCGATATGCTTCGTCGTGAGTCCGCACTTTGCAAGCGCCGAACGCACCTGATACTGGGTATATCCCGGAAATTCCTTCCAGATTTCCTCAATGCAGGTATTTCTGTTGCCCGGAGCCATCTCCTGCTCAAAGTATCCAAGCTCAAGATAATCTCCAAGCTCGACCTCACCCGAAAGCGCCGGTACAAGACCAAGTATACTCTTTAAAAGAGTCGTCTTGCCGATACCGTTGGCACCGAAAAGAACGACCTTCTCGCCTCGCTCCATCGTAAAATCAAGAGGTCTTGAAAGCGGCTCATCATACCCGATAACAAGCCCCTTTGTCTGGATAATATATCTTCCCGGAGTTCTCGCCTCCTGGAAATTAAATTCCGGCTTCGGCTTCTCCACTGCCTTCTCAATTATATCCATCTTGTCAAGCTTCTTCTGGCGCGACATAGCCATATTTCTTGTGGCAACCCTCGCCTTGTTTCTGGCAACGAAATCCTCAAGCTCCGCGATTTCCTTCTGCTGTCTGTTATATGCCGCCTCGCGCTGTGCCTTCTTCATCTCGTAAACTTCCATGAACTTATCATAGTCACCCACATATCTGTTAAGCTCCTGATTCTCCATGTGATAGATAAGATTGACCACACTGTTGAGAAAAGGAATGTCATGTGATATGAGGATAAATGCATTCTCATATTCAAGAAGGTATCTCTTAAGCCATTCGATGTGCACGGCATCAAGATAGTTCGTAGGCTCATCAAGCAGGAGAATATCCGGCTTCGCAAGAAGAAGCTTCGCAAGGAGCACCTTGGTTCTCTGTCCGCCTGAAAGCTCCGTAACATCCTTGTCCATGCCGATGTCCTCAAGCCCTAATGCCCTTCCGACCTCGTCTACCTTCGAGTCAATAATATAGAAATCATGTGCCATCAGAAGCTCCTGGATAACTCCGAGCTCCTCCATCATCTCGTCCATGTTCTCTGCCGTTCCCGCAGCCATGGCATCGCATATTGTGTTCATCTTCTCTTCCATCGCGAAAAGATCCGCGAAGGCACTCTTAAGGACATCCCTTATAGTCATTCCCTTTGTGAGAACCGCATGCTGGTCAAGATATCCCACCTTCACATTCTTAGCCCATTCAACCTTTCCTTCATCAGGCATGAGCTTTCCTGTTATTATGCTCATAAAGGTAGATTTTCCCTCGCCGTTGGCACCGATAAGTCCTATGTGCTCTCCCTTTAAAAGTCTGAAGGACACATCCTTAAAAATCGCCCTGTCACCAAAACCATGGCTTAAGTGTTCAACATTCAGTATACTCATATTTTTCCCTTTTCCATTTTTCTATTATTCTTCTCTGATTCTTCACTGTAAATCGACCTTATGTAGTATACACAATTTTTTTCTGTTCGTCTACATGCTAAATGTCCATTTTACGTTATTATGGGCTGCGATTGTTAACCTTGTTCAAGTTTTAGGTTGACATTTCGTTTTTATAGGCTTATACTCTGAAACATGCATGAATTTTTCAATTATTAAAACTACATGGAGGACATCATGAAAAAATCAATTTACACCACCAAAGAAATTGCTCTTATCGCCCTTTTCGTGGCACTCACAGCAGTATGCGCATGGATTACAATTCCTATGCCTACACCATTCGCACCATTCACCCTTCAGACCTTCGCAGTATTCACCGCGCTTGGCATACTTGGTCTTAAAAACGGACTCACAGCAATCATTGTATACTGTCTCCTCGGCATTGTCGGGCTTCCTGTATTCGCCGGAATGAAGGGCGGTGTCGGAGTTCTTCTCGGAACAACGGGCGGCTACATAATCGGTTTTATCTTCACCGCACTTTCTGTCGGTCTTATAACAAAGAAGTTCGGAAAGAGCATTCCTGTGCTTGCCATCTCAATGGTAATCGGACTTATCCTCTGCTACGCATTCGGAACCGCATGGTTTATAGTTGTATACACTAATACCAAGAGTGCCGTTGGAATCTCAAGCGCACTTGCATGGTGTGTTACACCTTACATCCTTCCTGACCTTGTAAAGATTGCCGTAGCCATCACGATTGTGAAGGCTGTTGAAAAGTCTAAGGTTATGAGAACAGTTACCGCTTAATTATTTGACATGAACATCTGCGAATATCTGATTGGCAGTACACCGGTAATCGATAGCTTAGTTACTTAAAACAGCATAAGCCGGTATAAAAATCATTAAGCAGTTAATTGCATTTATATTCAGCATAAAAACATAATAAATGGCGTGTGAATTATGGATTTACCATTTTTCACACGCCATTTTTCTTTATATATCATACAGAATATTTCGACCATATTTTTATTCCGTTAGAACGATATAATTCCAAGGTGCTCTAACAATATCTTCGTTCCTATAAGTATAAGAATAATTCCTCCGGCAAGCTCCGCCTTCGACTTATACTTGACACCGAACACGCTTCCGGCCTTCACACCTATAGCTGAAAGTGTAAAAGTAATACTTCCTATAAAAATGACAGCCCACCAGATGTTAACATCAAGAAATGCAAATGTAACGCCTACAGCAAGCGCATCAATGCTCGTTGCTATCGCAAGCATGAGCATAATCTTAAATCCGAGTGACGCGTTCGCGCTCTCCTCGCTCTTATCAAATGATTCCTTAATCATGTTCGCACCGATGATTAACAGAAGCACAAATGCAATCCAGTGGTCAATAGCTGTGATATATGACTTGAACCGGCTTCCAAGCAGCCATCCGATAAAAGGCATAAGTGCCTGAAATCCACCGAACCATGCTCCAACAATTGCCGCATTCTTAAAGGTAATCTGCTTCATCGCAAGCCCCTTACATACAGACACCGCAAAGGCATCCATCGACAATCCTACCGCCAAAATAAATAACTCCAGTAAACCCATACATAACTCTCCATTCTTCACATATGTAATATATTGTTACCTGTAAGCAGCTTTCCATACCCGGGCAGATATGACTTGCCTTGTAAATACATGCTTTAGCGAAACATCTGCAAAACATTCCTTCCTGTTATCGAAAAAGGCTGTTTAGGCTATATAATTTTATATACTTACGCAAAAAACGAGACTCATGTATGACAATCAAGCCATACATAAGTCTCGTTATTTAAGATAAGCCAGATGTTACCGCGCAGGTTGTTATTATCATTCAATCCATCCTCTGCGCACCACATCAGTCTGTTGACTTACCACGTATTCACGCTAACTACTCCCTTACAGGTCTGTTCATTTTAACACAAATCCTTGCAAATTGCAATACCTTTGATACTGTGTGCAGACGCTATTTTGAATAAACTGCATCGTTTTTGGAAAGAAGATATACACAATACTGATTCATGCTGATACCTTCCCTCTTAGAATGTTCTGCAAGGGAACGATGAAGACTTCGTGGGATTCTCAGTTTAAACTGTCCAGAATAATCCTCTAAGCTGTCCGGCTCATGGATTTCAATACCATCTTCCATGGCAGCTTCTAACCATGCTTTCTTGGCATCTAAAGCGTTTGCGACAGCGGATTCTATTGTTTCTCCACAGGTAATACATCCCGGAAGCTCCGGAAATGAAACCACAAAACCACCCTCATCCTTATCCTCTACAATTTCCATACGATAATTCATTGCAAAATAATCATTCAGCGTTTTCATCATTCACCGCCTCACTTTCCACAATCTGCTTTACCATCTCTACATACACTCTTTTGATGGGTTCATGCTTCGGTATCGTAATTGGTTGACATCCGGCTTTTCTGAACGTGTAATGACTGCTTCCGCCCTTTGGGGCATTCATTACATATCCATAGCTTTCCAATACCTTACGCAATTCATCAAACCGGAGGTCTTTTGATAAAGCACATATTCTCGTTAATAGTTTATCCCATTTTGACATTCTGAATACCTCCTATCTATATTATACGTGGTGTCGCATTTGGTGTCAATGTTTTTATCAAGGTCCCTGCCACCTAGGTTTCTAATTGCTGCCAATAAATTACCGCGACTCTTTTTATATAAAAATAGCGGAATGTATCGGTACTCATTTTCATTATTGGTTATTTCACTCAGAGAGTCGATATCATATTTGATCATTTTTCTAATAATAAGCCTTTCGCTCATTAAATGCGAAAAACATTGAAATAACTCTGCCATGTTACACCTCCAATTTTCTAATTTTTATAAAGCCGTTTCCGACTTATTCTTAACAATAAAATAAGTGTTTTTATAAAAAGGCTGTTTCAACATAGCAGTATTCCAAAGTTGTAAAAACTCCTCATTTCTAAGCCGGCGGTTATATAAGACCTTCTTACAATTTATCAATTTCGACAGAGATTCCGCCAAAAACACATGTTCCTCGTCAAATCCGACTACCGGAACATAATGCAGCCAATCCTTGTCCTTTTGTACCCGTATCATTACGATAACCGGATTTCCCTTTTGCAAATCCCCCTTTTAAGTGTTCAAATTGCCACGACAATATTTTACTTTCATTCCATAGCTTCGCAACATATCATATAACCCTTTTGGATAAACATATCCGCTTTTCATTTTGTGAGGCATGACTGAATAAAGAGTACCACCATCGACTTTCTTGTCAAAATGCCTTAGGACGTATGCTGTAGAAAAAGCAGAACATTGAAAACCCTTCTGCATATCTATTCTGTTTTCCTTCGTTATGATAAATGATTTTTCCTCTATTGAAAAATCAGACATAATGGAATGCAGAATCCTGTCAGAACTGGATACCCACCAAGTCTGAGCGAAGGTCTACCACAAAAACTTTTTGATTTTATAAATGACTGTACCAAGAAAACTGAAAAAGAAGAAAAGCGTAAAAAGAAAAATAGACATCAAAAAAACTTTAGAAATATGCTTCACTAAGAAAATATCACAATGTACTATAATAATCCATACCAATCCAATAATAATAAACAGACGTTAATCAAATATTGAACACATCTGTTTTTCCACACACCATAATGTACTCCTACAGCTACAGTCAGCCATCTAAGCAAAAACAGCAGCCCAAACCTTCATCGGGACTGCTGCCTTTCACCATCTATTCATTCTGCCGGGACACGGTGTCAGACCCCTGTCCCATCAATGGGACAGGGGTCTGATCCTATGTCTCAATTATTCGTAATCTACAACGCTTGCCCACTTGAGAAGAAGCTCTCTCTCCTCAGGCTTGCCCTTAACGGACTGTGAAGCTGCTACGATTGGAAGCCACTTCTGTACATACTGCTTGCCGATACCGCTCTTCTCGCAGAATAAGTTGAGATACTTATCAGCTAACTTCTGCTGTCCTGCAAGTGCGAATACAAGATATGTTCTCGCAGCATCTGCCGAAGCATTACCCTGTGTCGCATGTGCCCAGTCGATGATGTATGCCTTGCCATCGTCTGTTATGATAATATTACTTGGGTTGAAATCACCGTGACATACCTTGTCATGCTTATGCATTCCTTCAAGGCTTGTGTGAAGGTCATAACGTGTTGATGGATCGATATCTGCTTCTGCAATCTTACGCATCATCTTGTCTGTAAGCTTGGTAAGAAGCGGAGCCTTCTTAGAGTGAACCTCTCTCTGAAGATTTACGAATAACTCAAGGTACTCATCTTCCTTCTCAGGATTCTTCTTCATGAGTTCCTCTAAGGTTGTTCCCTCTATGTACTCACTGATGATAGCCCACTTGCCATCAATCTTGGTAACCTCAAGAATCTTCGGAATGAGTAATCCTGTCTCCTCAACCCTTGCCTGGTTGAGTGCCTCATTGAGGATATCTGACTTTAAATAATCCTCATTAAAAAGCTTAATAACTGTGTCCCCATCGCGATAAATAGTCTTAGTCGGACGCTTTGCAATAACATTGTCAAGTTTCATTGTATATACCTCCATGCATTAATTTTAGTAACACCTTAGAAATAAAATATTAAACAAAACCTTCTTGCTTATTGTTTGCACTCATTATATCACATTGTTGTAATTATTACAACAACTTAATTTTATTTTTAGAATTGTATGGACAAATTTTTAACAAAAAAGCTTCCGGACCCGGTTATCGAATCCGGAAGCCATATCAAATACTACTGCTTTAGCATCAGTATCAGCATTGATTACTTTCCGTAGTATGCCTTAAGGTACATAGCCTTAATTTCTTTCATAAGTGGGTATCTTGGGTTAGCACCTGTACACTGGTCATCGAATGCCTGCTCAACCATGTTATCAAGTGTGTCAAGGAAGTACTTCTCATCTACGCCGTAATCCTTGATTGTCTTCTTGATACCAACTCTCTCCTTGAGAGCCTCAATCTTATCGATAAGACCTTCTAACTTCTCCTGGTCATTCTTGCCCTTAACTCCGAGATAATCAGCAACCTCAGCGTATCTTGCAAGTGTATGAGGGTGGTCATACTGAGGGAATGTACCCATCTTAGATGGAACCTCAGCAGCGTTGAATCTCATAACATCTGTGATAAGAAGAGCGTTAGCAACGCCGTGTGGAAGGTGATGGAAAGCACCAAGCTTATGTGCCATTGAGTGACATACGCCAAGGAATGCATTTGCGAATGCCATACCTGCCATAGTAGCTGCGTTACCCATCTTCTCTCTTGCAACAGGATCGTTAGGACCATTGTCGTAAGCTCTTGGAAGATACTCAAATATCATCTTAAGAGAACGAAGTGCAAGACCATCTGTGAAGTCTGTAGCCATCATTGAAGCGTAAGCCTCAAGAGCATGTGTTACAGCATCGATACCGGAAGCAGAGGTAAGTCCCTTAGGAGCATCCATCATCATGTCGGCATCAACGATTGCCATCTTAGGAAGGAGCTCGTAATCTGCAAGTGGGTACTTAACTCCTGTTCTCTGGTCTGTGATAACCGCGAAAGGTGTAACCTCCGAACCTGTACCTGCTGATGTAGGAACAGCGATGAAGTATGCCTTCTCACCCATCTTAGGGAATGTATAAATACGCTTACGGATATCGCAGAAACGCATTGCCATATCAAGGAAGTTAACCTCCGGGTGCTCATACATAACCCACATAATCTTACCTGCGTCCATTGCTGAACCACCGCCGACTGCTATAATACAATCCGGCTCGAAGGATCTCATAGCCTCCGCACCCTCTGTAGCTGAAGCAAGTGATGGATCCGGTGCTACATCGTAGAAGGTTGTGTGCTTGATTCCAAGCTCGTCAAGCTTATCTGTGATATGCTTGGTGTATCCGTTAGAATAGAGGAACTTATCTGTTACGATAAATACCTTCTTCTTATTCATTACAGTCTTAAGCTCCTGAAGTGCAACAGGAAGACAGCCCTTCTTAATATATACCTTCTCAGGTGCTCTGAACCAAAGCATGTTCTCTCTCCTCTCAGCAACAGTCTTTATGTTGATTAAATGCTTAACTCCTACGTTCTCAGATACTGAGTTGCCGCCCCATGAACCACATCCAAGTGTGAGAGATGGTGTAAGCTTGAAGTTGTAAAGGTCACCGATACCACCCTGTGATGAAGGTGTATTGATGAGGATACGGCAGGTCTTCATTCTTTCAGAGAACTCATCTATCTTAGCCTGCTCTGTGCCGACATTGACATAGAGTGAAGATGTATGACCGTAACCACCATCTGCAATCAGGTGCTCTGCCTTAGATACAGCGTCCTCAAAATCCTTAGCCTTGTACATTGCAAGTACAGGTGAAAGCTTCTCGTGTGCGAACTCCTCTGAAAGCTCTACGCTCTCAACCTCGCCGATGATAATCTTGGTAGTCTCAGGAACTGTGACACCTGCAAGCTCAGCAATCTTATAAGCCGGCTGGCCGACAATCTTAGCGTTGAGTGCGCCGTTGATGATGATTGTCTTTCTAACCTTCTCTGTCTCAGCAGCATTTAAGAAGTAGCAGCCTCTGTCTGCGAACTCCTTCTTAACCTGCTTATATACCTTATCAAGAACGATAACTGACTGCTCGGAAGCACAGATCATACCGTTATCGAATGTCTTAGAATGAATGATTGAGTTAACTGCAAGTGTGATATCAGCAGTATCGTCAATGATTGCTGGTGTGTTACCTGCACCAACACCGAGTGCCGGCTTACCGCTTGAATAAGCAGCCTTAACCATTCCCGGACCACCTGTTGCAAGAATGATATCAGCCTCCTTCATAAGAAGGTTGGTAAGCTCAAGGCTTGGAACATCAATCCATCCGATGATTCCCTCAGGAGCACCTGCCTTGACTGCTGCCTCAAGTACAACCTTAGCTGCTGCTATTGTGCTGCCCTTAGCTCTTGGATGTGGGCTGATGATGATACCGTTTCTTGTCTTTAATGAAATGAGTGTCTTAAAGATAGCTGTTGATGTAGGGTTAGTTGTTGGAATAACTGCCGCAACTACACCGATTGGCTCAGCAATCTTCTTAGTACCGAATGCCTTGTCCTCCTCGAGAACTCCGCATGTCTTAGTCTCTCTATATGCATTGTAAATGTACTCAGATGCAAAATGATTCTTTATAACCTTATCTTCTACCACACCCATGCCGGTCTCTTCAACTGCCATCTTAGCAAGAGGAATTCTTGCCTGGTTAGCTGCCATAGCTGCCTCAAAGAAAATCTTATCTACCTGTTCCTGTGTGTAAGTAGCGAAAATCTTCTGTGCCTCTCTTACACTTGCAAGCTTCTTCTCAAAGCTTTCAACACTATCAACTATCTCATACGTTTTCTCCATCACTAGAGCCTCCCTGAATGAATAAGTGGTGCGACATGTAATTCATCGCCTTGTTAATTATTTAACATTAACTCTGTTAATAAATTAACATGGTTTTTATAATATGTCAACACTTATTATCAAAAAAATAAAATATTTTTTCAATCGTGCTTTTTTCCCTTTCAATAAATAATAAAAAAACAGTACTTTCTTCCTGAAAAGCAAAATAAATAGTAGCTATCACGACTGAAATATAGTATATTCAACACAGAAAAAATTTTATTTTAGTGAGGAGAATACAATGTCGGAAAAAGATATTCTAACAAAAAAATCACTGGATATTGAAGACAATCTTGCAAAAACAGAGGAAAACTTCATAGCCAGCTACGGAAAACACGAGCAGAAGCCTCTTCAGATCCTGCTCAGTCTCTACAAAGGACATTATTTACAGCTAATCCTTTCCGGTATATTTTTTGCGCTTAAGCATGCCTGTGTATGGTATCTTCCTGTCGCAACGGCAGGTGTCATCAACATAGCATCAGGTTATGATGACGCCGGTCTTTCGGGAATCATATTTTACATAAGCATAGAAATCGGACTGGTACTTATCAATGTGCCAGCCAACTACCTGTATGTGCATTTCAGAAGCCTTGCCATACGAAATATGGAAGCAGGACTTCGCGGAGCACTTGTCAGGAAGCTCCAGCAGCTATCTATCACCTACCACAAGGAAATGCAGTCCGGACGCCTGCAATCCAAGATTATGAGGGATGTCGAGGCCATCGAGACTCTCTCCCAGCAGCTCTTTACCAACATCCTTACCATTATGCTGAACCTTATTGTTGCATTCGCAGTTACAGGCATGAGAAGCCGCACCGTCCTTGTATTCTTCGTAATCTGCGGTCCTGTGGCAGCACTTACCATGGTTGCCTTCAGAAAACAGATAAAACGCACCAATTCCAACTTCCGAAAGGAGATGGAGACTACCTCCGCCAAGGTTATGGAGATGGTTGAGCTGATCCCGGTCACAAGAGCACATGCCCTTGAGGATGAAGAGATCGACAAGATGGAAAACCAGTTAAGCTCCGTTGCCAAGAGCGGCTACCGCCTTGATATAGTACAAGCCAACTTCGGTGCTGTAGGCTGGTGTGTGTTTCAGGTATTCCAGATTCTGTGTCTTGGCTTTACCGGTTATCTCGCCTTCCACGGCAAGACAACCGTAGGTGACATAACTCTGTACCAGACATACTTTTCAACTATAGTCAACCAGATTTCAAGCTTTATCAACCTTCTCCCTATCATTTCAAAGGGACTTGAGTCGGTCAACTCGGTCGGCGAGGTTCTTTTGGCAAACGATGTGGAAAATAACAAAGGAAAGACTAAAATTAAGTCCGTACGCGGAGAATTTGATTTTGAGAATCTGTGCTTTGCTTATGACAGCAGCAAGCCTGTATTAAACCACCTGAATCTTCATGTAGCCGCAGGTGAAACAATTGCGCTTGTTGGTGAATCGGGTGCCGGCAAATCCACCGTGCTCAACATGGTAATAGGCTTTAACAAACCCGATTCAGGGCGTGTGCTCCTCGACGGAGTTGATATGAATACAATCAACCTGCAGACCTACAGACAGCATATAGCTGTTGTACCGCAGACATCCATTCTTTTCTCAGGTACAATACGCGACAACATAACCTACGGAGTCAAAAAAATATCTGAGCAGAAGCTCAATCAGGTAATAGATGCAGCTAATCTGAGGAGCTTCATTGATGGGCTTCCTGATGGTCTGGACACAGTTGTCGGCGAACACGGAGGTAAGCTGAGCGGCGGACAGAGACAGCGAATCTCAATAGCGCGTGCTCTTATGCGCGACCCTGATATCATTATTCTGGACGAAGCCACCTCAGCGCTTGACAGTATCTCAGAGAAGGAAATTCAGGAAGCGCTCAACAACCTTACCAAAGACAGAACCACATTCATTGTTGCTCACAGGCTTTCAACAATAAAGGGAGCAGACAAGATAGCCGTCATGCGCGATGGCCACTGCACTGAATACGGAAGCTACGATGAGCTTATGGCATTAAAGGGTGAGTTCTACGAAATGCGCCGCCTGCAATTATAACAAAAATATAAAACCGCTTAACTTCCATACATGTATATACATGGAAATTAAGCGGTTTTATTTTATCTCATATTTCTTTTTTAACGAATTTCCGGACCGGACTACGCTTGAATAAATTTATGGCAGACTATTTTCCTGTATTCCGGTAAATTCTATAAATCTATTTATCTAAAATCTGTATATTAGGCTGATTCTCCTGCTCGTAGATACATATCCATGTCTTGCCCTGGTTGACTATGAGTTCTGAATCATCCCAGCAGGTGTAACGTGTAGGACCATATCCGTATGTATAATTGCAGCCAAGGTTGGTATTCACACCATCAACCTCTTTTGACCACTTAATCCACTGTGCGGTTCCGTTAGACACATAAAGACCGATTCCACTACCTGTAAGAAGATATAGCGGCGAACCATTCCAATACTGCTCTCCCGGAACAAGCTTGAAGATAATGTTCTTGACAGCAAGCTGCTCACCTGTCATCTCATCTATCTGAGGCTGTCCGTACTCATAACGGTAATAGAGTCCATCCTCCTCATTATATACAAAGTAAGCGTCATTGTACGCATATCCTGTCCTGAGTGTGATACACTTGTCTGCATCCGGATACTCTATAGGCTCTGCCGATTTGTTGAACTTAAGCGGTGCAACATAATCCTCATCAAGATATGTCGATACCTTCTTATTCACCATGGCGGTGACAAGATTCTCCGGTGTGGTAAATACATTATGCGGAGAAACCCTGTCTGAACGTCTTTCATAGTTATAGTCGCCGTTCATGCCGTTAAATGTGCGAAGCTCCGGGTCACTCAGAAATTCAAGCGCGAAATCGGACTGTCCAAAATGGAAATATGCCGCATCATACTCAGCCGCAAGGAAAGGATAATAGTCGCGGCAGCTTCTTATGGAGCCGATTGATGTGACATCATCATAATTCTGGAACACGCCCATAAGACGTGTAACGCCGCCCTCACACTGTCCTTCAAAAATCACATCAGCCTTACTGATTCCACTCTGCGGAAGTCCTGCCTGAATATTGTTGTACATGACTGCAATCGGTCTTCTGTAAGCGATAGTATCATTTATCCACTCTCCTGTAAGAAAGCTTCTCACCGTCTCTACCTTAGGTATCAGGCTGGTATCGGCTTCGAGTGAAGGATATCCATTGTCAACGCGGTCTGTCTTAGGTGCCACCTCATCATCAGCAGTCGATGTCTCCTCCTGTGAATTATTGTCACCAGCCTGTGCTGATGATGTTGACTCCTGTGTGTTCCCAGTATTCTCCGTTGAAGGAATCACTGTGCTGTCTGTATTCTCCTTCTTTCCACATCCGGTAACCATCATTGCCGACACTGTAATCATCAATGCTGCCTTGCGCATTAAGCCTTTTTTTAACATATATGCCTCCAGATTATTATAATTCCCTATAAGAAATCAATAACTGTTTCTTATTCGTTATAAAATATATTACCATATTTATAGTAATATTGTCAATTTTTTCACTATCTTGCAAGCCATCCTCCATCAACAGCAAGCGTAAATCCATTTACATAATCCGATGCTGCCGAAGCAAGATACACAACCGCACCTGCCATGTCAGCCGGTGTGCCCCAACGTCCTGCCGGGATACGCGACAGTATCTCATCACTTCTGTCATCATCATTCCTTAGTGCCTGTGTATTATTCGTTGCCATATATCCCGGAGCTATTCCATTGACATTGATATTGTACTTTGCCCATTCATTTGCCATAGCCCTTGTAAGACCTAACACAGCACTCTTGCTTGCCGTATATGAAGGAACCCTGATTCCCCCTTGATAAGAAAGCATTGATGCGATATTGATTATTTTTCCGCCGCTTTTCTGTGCAATGAACTGCTTTGCTGCTGCCTGGCACAGAAAGAATGTGAACTTCTGATTCAAAAAGACAACCGGATCCCAATCCTCCTCCGTATAATCTATGGCATCATTTCTCTTAATTATTCCGGCATTATTGACAAGAATATCTATATGTCCAAAGTGCTCCACCGCACCGTTTATAATCTGTTCAACAGGTTCCATGGTCGACAAATCCGCTTTAATCTGGTAAAAGCTGCTGCCTGCCTCCTCCACAAGTGTCTTAGTTTCGTCGCAATCCCTTCTTGCAACTCCGACTATGTCCGCTCCTGCCTGTGCAAGTGCAATGCACATTCCCTGTCCCAAGCCTGTATTCGCACCTGTTACTACAGCCACCCTGCCTTTAAGGCTAAACATATCAAGTATCATATAATGTCCTCATTTCTGTTTATTTACTTTTCTCTTTATTCCATGTCTCTGAGGCTTAATAGTAATATCCGTGACCACCGCCCCCTCGCGCATGTGAATAACTCCCATAACACACTGTGCAACCTCCTCCGGAGCCAGTCTTGCCTCAGGCTCATCGCATGATGTGAAATCTGCATTCCGGTAAAACTGTGACTGTGTCATATCCGGATGGATATTCACAACCTTCACACCATACTTTCTCGCTTCATCAAACAGACTCTCTCCAAAGCTTGTGAGTGCCGCCTTCGTTGCACCATAAGCACATCCGTATGTATTTGACTTCTTTGCCGTGACGGAGGAAATATTTATGATGATTCCGCCATTTTTCTTCATATCGCGAAGCAAAAGCCCTGCAATAATCATCGGTGCCTCTATATTGACAGCAACCATCTCATGTATCTTATCCGGATTCACCTGCTCATGCGGTCCGAAATATCCCACACCCGCGCAGTTGACAAGAATACTTATCTGTCCTGCCTCTGACCTGATAGCTTCTATTTCCTTTTTTACATCCGCATGCTTTTTCAAATCACAGATTCTTTCATGGAACAGTGGTGCTTCTAAAAGCTCACTCTGTCCTGCGAAATCTCTTCCGATTCCATATACCTCATATCCTGATTTTAACAAAGCAGATGCCGTTGCAGCTCCTATCCCGCTTGACGCACCTGTAACAATTGCCTTTTCCATCTGTCACTATCTCCAACGATATATTTTTTCCTGAGGAAGGTATCTTTCCAGACATTCCTCAACATAATCTGCAAGCTCCTCCCCTGCCTCACCACAGCAGAAGCTTCCGTTCTCAATCTCGAACGGATATGCTAACAATGAGGAACCCGGTCTGCGCTTTCTCATACGCTTCATATAATCACATGGTACCCTGAACTCACCAAGGCTTACATCATACACCGAACCTGAATCAGCATATTCAAATAACCTGTCAACCAGCTCTCGGTACGCTGTCTTCTGTCCTTCTAAGTCATTTTCCACGAGAAGCGGGTCAAAACATAGTCTCACATTCAGTCCTTTTTGTATGGCTCTTTTTGCAGAGTCGATTCTCGACCGGACAGATGGCGTGTTATGTTCATACAATAACTGTACCATGTCCGTTGACAAAGTGAAAGCAAAGATAATATTTTCACATTCTTTTTTATCCAGCTTCAGAAAGAAGTTCTCCGGGAGCTGTGCCTTGGTCCTAAGTTCAATTGTAAGCCCCTTCTTATCCTCCGAAAACTCTATCCACCTTCTGCAATATCCCGTGATATTCTCCAATGCGATTAAATCCGTATCATACGATACACACAGATATACGGGATGTACAGTGAGCATTCTCACAACTTCATTAAAAATATCCTCAAGATTCATAAAAAGAACCACATCCGCAGAAGGATACATTCCCTGAAGATAACAGTACTCACAGTCAAAAAGACAATTCATCATACAGCTAGTATAATAAAAATTATCATTTCCAAAGTCCTGGCACTCTTTAGAACCACTATATATGAGCTGCCCTTCCTTCTTAGCAAGTATCAATGCCGGGGACTTTTTTTGAATTTCAAGGCTCTGATTCTTTCTGTTAAATACATCTTTATAGTGATTAATCCACACGATTCTGCTGCCTGGAAGCTTCTTCAACACGTTATCAACATCATAATTTTCTGCCAGCTTGCGCTCAATATACACATGATGGAACGGATGTCTTCCGCAATTGTTTTTCTGAAAAATTTTCATAAAATCAGCAAAGCTTCCACTCCACCCATCGGCACACTTAAAAAATACAAGCTGATGCTGCTTAAAAAAACATACAAGGCTCTCATACAATGCCGCAAAAAGCTCACTATGTGAGCTGTACTCCTCATAATCATGAACAGGACATATATCGGGATAAAAATATCTGTCCGATGACATGTCATGTATCTCCACACATATAGCAGATTTTTCTTTGACAGTCGAAGCCTTAACGCTCACGGACGGCTCCACGCAGACGCAGACGTCATCATCACCAACGCTTTTTCCCGCCATCACATATCCTGCTGCCATCGCAGCCTTCACACCCGAAACACCTGTTACAATAAGCTCTATATCTGTACCATCCTGAGTATTACCTGTGAAAATCTGAAAATGCGGCTCAGACATTCTCTTTTTGAGCCTGAAGAAATCAACAAGCTCCTTACAGTAAGAATACTCAGCCGCAAAAAATCTCCACATTATTTCACTGCCTCATCAAGCTCTTTCTGTAACAGGGCAAGATGATCACGGATAGTAATTTTCTGAGGGCACACCTTTTCACACTTTCCGCATTTCACGCAATTGTGCGCCTTCTCATTGTCGGCAAGATTGTTCCAGCTTACCTTAAGCTGCTCCTTATTGCCATATATACTGTAGTGATTCCAGATTGAAAAATTACCTGGAATATTTACTCCTGCCGGACACGGCATACAGTAACGGCAGCCTGTGCAGCCATTTTTAATTCTGCTCTTTAACGATGAAGCCGTATCAGCTACCAGAGCCTGTTCATCACTGCTAAGCGGCACAAAATTCTTAAATGTGGCAAGATTGTCACGAACCTGTTCCATCGATGACATACCACTCAGAATAACCTTCACGTTGTCATGTGTTCCAACCCAGCGCAGTGCCCATGACGCTATCGACTGCTTCGGCCTGTATTCCTTGAAATTCATCGCAATCTCATCCGGAAGACTTGCTAGCGAGCCACCCTTTACAGGTTCCATTATAACCATAGGAACCCCAAGCCTCTTTGCAAGCTCATACCCCCTGTCGCCTGCCTGCTCATCCGTATCCATGTAGTTGTACTGTATCTGGCAGAAATCCCAGTCCCTGTATGTAATTATTCTCTCAAATGCCTCATAATTATCATGGAATGAGAAACCAAGATACTTTATCCTTCCTTCAGCCTTAAGCTTTTCACAGACATCAAGGACTCCAAGCTCCAGCAGCTTTTCAAACCTGTCCATGTTGAGTGCGTGCAGCAGGTAGAAATCCACATAATCCTTGTGAAGTCTTTCAAGCTGCTCCTCGAATATCCTTCTGGTGTCCTCAGGCTTCTCAAGCTTCCACACCGGAAGCTTCGTTGCAAGGTAATATGAGCTTCTGTCATACTTATCAAGCACCCTGCCAAGGAAAGGCTCACTATCCCCATTGTGATAAGGATATGCCGTATCATAATAATTTACTCCGGATGCCATCGCAAGATCTAGCATTTCTTCGGAAAGTGCTTCATCAATGCTTCCATCTTCCTTTAAAGGAAAACGCATACAGCCAAAGCCAAGCAGGGATGTCTCAATTCCAAGCTTATCAAATCTTCTCTTCTCCATAACATACCTCTCTTCTCATTTTATCTTATTATTTTTCTTCTATAACTGCATATTAGCTACAAAATCTTTGAAGTCCTCATAATTCTTTTTAAGCAGTGCCGGAGTGTCACTGTAACCATTAGCTTTAACCTCCACGTTAACTATATTTTATCCTTTTTTGACCTCGTATGCAATAGCGGATTCCTGCATTGGCAAAGAACCCAAAATAAGCAGGGACAGTCAAAGCTTAACTATGTCTGCCTTGACTGTCCCTGCTCCGGTATTCCTGTATATGCTCTGGTTTTCGTTAATTATTCCAGATTTTCAGGCTGCTCGCTCAGTTTAAATTTACCGATATTCTCCTGAAGCTCCTTAGCAAGCTCAACAAGCTTTGAGGTATCCTGATTGCAGTCATTTACAATCTGACTCAGCTCAACCATCGAGGCAGAAGTCTCCTGTGTTCCGGCTGCGTTCTCCTGTGCAATAGCGGCAAGGCTCTCCACACTCTCAGTGACGCTGTTCTTAAGTCCATTCAGATCCTCGACCTTACCGGCAAGTCCCTCGATGGATGATGTAACATTGTCAACCTCTGTCTTTAACACACCGAATACGTTTCGGGTATTGTCAATCTTCTCATTCTGATGTGCAATCTCCTCAACCACGCTTTTCATGGTCTGTACACTTGTATTTGAGTTGTCGATGAGCTTCTCAATAATGTTCTTAATCTTCTCCGCCGACTCTGTGGACTGGTCTGCCAGTACACGGATCTCCTCAGCTACAACCGCAAAGCCTCTTCCATTCTCACCTGCTCTTGCTGCCTCAATTGAAGCATTGAGTGAGAGAAGGTTAGTCTGGCTCGCAATATCAGCTATCAGGTCGGTCGCACTGCGGATATCAAGTGCCGACTGGTTTGTCTCCATAGTCTGCTTATGTATCTCATCGACAGATACCTTAGTCTTATTACTTATCTCAACAAGAGCATCAAGATTCTTCTCTGCTTCAAGATTCTTATCCTTCATGGTCTCTGCACTATCAGCAAGCTCAGATATTTTTTCGCTCATGAAATCTATCGAATGTCCTATCTGTTCAACCTGCCCGCTTACCTTCTGAGATTCATTCGCCTGACTGGTTGCACCGTTGGCAATCTCGTCCACAGCTGTGTCAATGTTCGCAATTGATGAGCTTATTGTATCAAAATTACCCTTAAACTTCGATGAAAATGAATTCAGCTCTTTTGTTGAATGATGTATTCCGTGCACAATCGTTGTAAGTCCGTCAAGAAGCGCATGTACGGAACGCGCCATATTGCCAATCTCATTCTTCCGGCTCATAAGCTTGTCCGGGACGAGCACAGCAAGATTACCCTCCGCCACCTCGTCAAGATTGCTGATAGCTGTCTTGATTCCTATTAACATTCTTGTGATAAGAAGAGCAGCGACAACTATAATTATAAGAAGAAGCACAAGCATAAATATAATATTGTATCTGATGATATTCTGATATGCGGATGTTGCGGTTTCTGAATCTATTGCAACACCGATAACTCCCACAAAGCTTCCATCCGAATTTTTAATCGGCGAATACCATGCAAAATAATTAGTACCGCCAATATTTATTGATCTTCTGAAAAATACATTTCCGGACTTTGCCGCACTGTATACGACATCATCTATCTTACCTCCGGCAATCGTCTTTCCACTGCCATCCTTAATTGTCGAAAATATCGCCGTATCTCCATAGTAGATACTGATGTCAACATCAGTCTCACTGGTAAGCTCATCAAAAATCTGAGTATTCCTGCTTATGTTAAACTCACCCTTATACAATTCCCCATCTTTAAGAAAATAATCTCCCGCATCCCTCAGCTTAAGGCTTGACTCAACAGAGTACTCCATAGCTTCAAGCTCATGCAGCATCACCTTCGTTGATGTTCTTTTACCGACATTCCTGAGTGACAATAAACAAAATCCACCCACAAATACGACCGGAACAAGTACAATGCATAGAAGCTCAAACATAAGCCCTAATCCTTTTTTATCCATCTTGTTTTTATCCATATATTTTTCCCCCTGTTTTTTACTTTATAGTATATCAGCAGGTTCTTATTGATTACTGTAAAGCATAAAATATTTTATTCCTTTTTTCCAAAATTTTCAATAAAAAATGAGTGCATCAATATATTTTTTTTAACAGAAATACACTATTCCGGCTGCCAAAAGTTATTTAGTGGTGGTATTTCCTATTATACAAAACCTGCTGCTGCACCAGCATGGCGCAGCAGCAGGTCATAAGGTAATTACTTATATAATTCAACAAGCTTCAAGAGATGTTCATATCTTTCCTTAGCCGCCTTCTCTGACTCGGCAAAGAGCTTCTCCGCTCTCTCCGGGAAAGGCTTGACAAGTCTTGTATATCTTGCCTCGTTGTTTAAGAACTCCTGATACGTTCCATCACCCTCCTTGGATGTGAGTGTGAATGGATTCTTTCCCTCTGCCTTAAGCTCAGGGTTGAATGAGAAGAGGTTCCAGTAACCTGCCTTGACCGCCTTCTTCATCTCGTCCTGACAATGGTTCATGCCGCCCTTTGCAATTCCGTGAAGCTCACAAGGTGCATAGCCGATGATAAGCGACGGTCCGTTGTAGCTCTCAGCCTCACTTATAACCTTCACAGCCTGTGCCGGATTAGCTCCGAGTGCAATCTGAGCCACATATACATAACCATAACTCATGGCAATCTCTGCAAGGGATTTCTTTCCAACCTCTTTACCTGCTGCGGCGAACTGGCACACCTCACCGATGTTGGAAGCCTTAGAAGCCTGTCCGCCTGTGTTGGAGTACATCTCGGTATCAAATACCATAACATTGACATTTTCACCTGAAGCAAGCACATGGTCAAGACCGCCAAAGCCTATATCATAAGCCCAGCCATCACCACCGAATATCCATACGGACTTCTTTGCAAGATAATCCTTCTTTGCAAGTATGCCACGCACAAGCTCATTGTCCGCAGGAAGCTTCTCAAGCTCTTCTATAAGCTTCTGAGCTGCCGGTGCGTTGAGCTTGGTGTCATTCTTAGTCTCAATGAACTTATCTGCTGCGCTTCTAAGCTCATCTGTAGCTGCGTCCGAAGCCACAAGCTCATTTAACTTCTCCACAGCCTGCTCTCTAAGTGTCTTCTGTCCAAGATACATACCAAAGCCGTGCTCCGCATTGTCCTCGAACAGTGAATTAGCCCAAGCCGGACCCTTCTTTGAATCCTTGTTAACCGTATATGGCGATGTAGCTGCCGGACCTCCCCAGATTGATGAACAGCCTGTCGCATTGGATATATACATCTGCTCACCAAAAAGCTGTGTTATAAGTCTTGCATAGGATGTCTCAGCACAGCCTGCGCAGCTTCCCGAGAACTCGAGGAGCGGCTGGTTGTACTGTGAGCCGATAGGTGTCTTGTCCGTAAACGCAGGCTTCAATTCCTTCTTGCCAACATTCTCGACAAGGTAATTGAATACCGGCTGCTCTGCCTCCTGTGACTCTCTAGGAACCATCTTCAATGCTCCCTTTGCAGCCATAGGACACACAGTCACACACTCACCGCAGCCCATACAGTCAAGCGGTGATACCGACATTGTGAACTTCATTCCGTCCGCTGCGGCATGCTTTGCATCGGAGAGCTTGATGTTCTCAGGTGCTGCAGCTACCTCAGACTGATTTAAGATAAATGGTCTTATTGTGGCATGTGAACATACGAATGCACAACTGTTACACTGTATACATGCCTCCGGGCTCCACTCAGGAACCATGACCGCCGTACCTCGCTTCTCATAAGCAGAGGCGCCAGTCTCAAACTGTCCGTCTGCGATATCCTTGAATGCGGATACAGGAAGGCTGTCACCATCCATAAGACCGATAGGGTCAAGCAGCTCGTTTACCATCTTAACGGTAGCAGGACGTCCTGTTCTCTCAGCAGTCTTATTCTCTGCCACTGCCTCAGCCCACTCAGCAGGAACCTTGACCTCATGTAGTGCATTCACACCTGCATCTATTGCCTTGTAGTTCATCTCGACAACCGCGTCACCCTTCTTGCTATAGGACTTTTTTGCTGCTTCCTTCATGTACTGTACTGCCTGCTCTATCGGCATGACATTCGCAAGTCTGAAAAATGCAGACTGAAGAATTGTGTTTGTTCTCTTACCCATACCAATCTCAATAGCCTTGTCGATGGCGTTGATTGTGTAGAGTCTGATATTGTTCTTTGCTATATACTGCTTTGCAGCGGCAGGCATATGCTCATTAAGCTCTTCATCCGTCCACTGGCAGTTGATAAGGAAAATTCCGCCCGGCTTAACATCCTGAACCATCTTATATCCCTTGGTAACGTATGATGGATTATGACATGCCACAAAATCTGCCTGATTGATATAGTAAGGACTCTTGATTGGCTTATCACCGAAACGAAGATGGCTGATAGTTATACCGCCTGTCTTCTTTGAGTCATACTGGAAATATGCCTGGACGTACTTATCTGTATGGTCACCTATAATCTTGATGGAGTTCTTGTTAGCACCGACTGTTCCGTCACCGCCGAGACCCCAGAACTTACACTCAACCGTTCCCTTTGCAGCAGTAATAGGAGCAGGCTTTACCTCAGGAAGTGAAAGATTCGTCACGTCATCCACAATGCCTATTGTAAATCTTGACTTAGGCTCATCCTTCTCAAGTTCCTTATATACAGCAAATATTGATGATGGAGGTGTATCCTTAGAACCAAGTCCGTAACGGCCTCCTGTAATGACAACATCATTCATTCCTGCTTCTCTGAGAGTAGCAGCTACATCAAGGTAGAGCGGCTCTCCGAGTGAACCCGGCTCCTTAGTTCTGTCAAGAACAGCAATCTTTTTCACACTCTTTGGAAGCACCTTCAAAAGTGCCTTTGGTGACCATGGACGATAGAGTCTTACCTTCACAAGACCAACCTTCTGTCCCATGGCATCAAGATAATCTATAACCTCCTCGGCAACATCGCACACAGAACCCATAGCTATAATCACTCTGTCTGCATCCTCTGCACCATAGTAATTAAATAGGCCATAGTTCGTTCCGAGCTTGTCATTAACCTTCTTCATGTACTTCTCTACAACTGCAGGAAGCTCATCATATACTGAGTTACATGCCTCTCTATGCTGGAAAAACACATCTCCGTTCTCATGTGAGCCTCTCATCGCCGGATGTTCAGGATTGAGTGCATGTGCCCTGAACTCCTCCACAGCCTTCATGTTGCACATTTCCTTGAGATCTGCGTAATCCCACTTCTCAATCTTAGAAATCTCATGTGAAGTCCTGAAACCATCAAAGAAATTGATAAACGGAACCTTTCCCTCTATGGCTGCAAGGTGCGCAACCGGGCTTAAATCCATAACCTCCTGTGGGTTGGACTCTGCAAGCATCGCAAATCCGGTCTGGCGGCATGCATACACGTCGCTGTGGTCGCCGAAAATATTGAGTGCCTGTGTGGCAACTGTTCTTGCCGATACATCGAATACACATGGAAGCTGCTCTGCTGCAATCTTATACATATTCGGTATCATAAGCAAAAGCCCCTGTGAAGCTGTAAATGTTGTGGTAAGCGCTCCTGCTGCAAGTGAACCATGAACCGTTCCGGCAGCTCCCGCCTCAGACTGCATCTCAGTAACCTTGACTGTATTTCCGAAAATGTTCTTTCTTCCTGCCGCTGACCACTGGTCAACCATATCCGCCATAGGACTTGACGGAGTTATCGGATATATTCCTGCTACTTCCGTGTAGGCATAGGCTACATGAGCTGCGGCAGTGTTTCCATCCATTGATTGTTTTTCTCTGGACATACTAATTCCTCCTGTTGTTTATAGATATTTTATAATTTTTTAAACCAAAAACGCGCAGACCATTCATCAGTCTCTGCGCGTGTACATATCTTATCACATCATTTTTTTATTGTCAAATCAAAGTGCTGAATTGTACATGAAAAAATACAAAAAACCTGTAAAATCTCTATTAAAGACTCTACAGGCTAAAATTCAAAGCAGGGGATGAGAGAATCGAACTCCCGCCAAAGGTTTTGGAGACCCCTATCATACCATTTGACCAATCCCCTATGTATTTATAAAAGCTACCTTCATACTATATCATATCTAGGTAGCTTCGTCAATAACAAACTATGTTCCTTCAAAACCACACATTAAACTATCAGATATTTTAACCTGAACCATTTCTGGTCAAGCCCTCGACCTATTAGTATTGGTCAGCTGCAAGCGTTGCCGCTCTTCCACCTCCAACCTATCTACCTTGTCGTCTACAAGGGGTCTTACTGCCTAAGCAGGGATATCTCATCTTGAGGGGGGCTTCACGCTTAGATGCCTTCAGCGTTTATCC